>Ga0207671_10000024_pt1 | contig 274628 bp, 239 predicted proteins | sample KBSC24metaG_FD_184352 | JGI IMG/M metagenome (GOLD analysis project Ga0207671, IMG submission 184352) | Corn rhizosphere microbial communities from Kellogg Biological Station, Michigan, USA - KBS C2-4 metaG (SPAdes) (version 2) | ecosystem: Host-associated > Plants > Roots > Rhizosphere >...
CGACTGCCGTATAAGATGTCATCCGAGTAAGGAGGGCGCACGTATGCCGCAGCACTCGGTCCAGCTCAAAAGCTGAATCGCGTTCGCCGACATTTTCGGAGTGCTCACTGCCCAGCGATCGCTCTTCCATCACATGATCAACGTAGAAACGGTAGCCCAGGTCGGAAGGAATGCGCCCGGCGCTTGTGTGCGGCTGACGCAGTAAGCCAAGTTCCGAGAGCTCCGCCAATTCATTTCGAATGGTCGCGCTTTTGACGCCCCAAGAGGCATGCCGCGAGGCAAGGTCTTCACTTCCGATAGGCTTAACCGTGTCGATGTAATCTCGAACAACGGCGGCCATTATCCACTGCTTACGCTCACCCAGAATCATTTGCGTTAAATTATACCCACGGGGAGGGGGGCTGTCAAATAGATCCGCCCTGCTGGTTCACAGGCATCATATTGGACACGTCAATATTTGAAGGGGCTGCAATCTGTAGGATCTTCTTCTTCACCAACCCCTTTGCCCGAAGTTTTATCGGAGTTACTCATCTATATATAGATTATTATGAAAGAGGCACGTTGTAATAAAATCACGCAGTTCGCACTGTTTATCGGTGTAGCAATCTCCCTTGGGGCAGGCGCTACACACATCCGAGCCCGGAGTGTCGAGTCTGCCGCAGCCAAACTGATGGCGGCGAGGAATGATTCCTCGACAGACGGACAAGCTGATCGCCTTCCCATTCCTGCACCGGTAGGCTCGTTATTGCCCCCGCAGTTCTCCAAAACGCTGGCGTTACAGGTTAGGACCGCCCTTTACGCTTACCTTGCGCACGACGCGATTAAGACCTCAGCCGAACAATCCAACCTTGTTGGGATAGTCTCCGTAACACCAATTCAATCCGGCCCTTATCCATACTTGGTAATGGCGAATATTGAGACCGCCGGCCGCACCAGCCGGAAGGGATACATGATAGATCCTGTTGCCGGCAAAGTTCTTGATGCGTCCCGAATTACCACTTCACAGCTTGATTCCGCCCGATAATCCATGTCACACGGTCGGATGCCGATGTCTGGCGTTCTTGCTTCTCCTTGACATTCGACCGAAGCGGATGTAACAATACTCCGTCATGCCCGCCGCATCTGTCTCAACCTCCTCAGGACTTCCTCCTGTTACACTGGCTCACTTTGAGGGACCTCTGGATCTCCTTCTTCATCTCATCCGTGAGCATAAGATCGATATTGCGGATATCCCAATCGTTCAGATCGCCGACTACTACCTGGCCTTTCTGCGCGATATGGAGGCGATGAATCTCACGATCGCGGGCGAGTTCCTTGTTATGGCGGCCACTCTGCTTGAGATCAAGTCGCGCATGCTGCTTCCGAAGCCGCCTAAAGAGGTGGAAGAAGAGGAAGAAGGTGTCGATCCTCAAGAGCTGCTGGTGCGGAGGCTTCAAGATTACCAGCGCTTTAAGTCGCTGATCGGCACACTCGGCGAGTGGGAGGATGCGCGCCGGCAGCTTTTCTTCCGCGGCCAGGGTGATTATGGAGATCTCTATCAGCTGCCTGTATCATTTGGTGAGCTGTCGTCGAAAAATCTCGTGAAGGCTTTGATGACTGTCCTGGCCGATGCGGGCGAAACCGGCCATGACGATGTTACGAGCGTCAAGCGCCAGAAGCTGACGCTTCGCCTTGCGATGGCGACTCTGTGGCGAAAAGTGGAACGGGCAGGCTCGGAAGGCGTGACCTTCGGCGACTGTTTCGAGCTGCCGTTGATTCGCCTGAACATCGTAATGACATTCCTTGCCCTGCTTGAACTGCTGCGCCAGAGCCGCATTGAAGCAAAACAGGAAGCGATGCTTGGCGAAATACGCATTTTTATGATTTCAACCATCCCCGATGCAATAACCGAGGAGGAGAATAACTCTTGACGGAACTGACGAGGCCGCCTCTAACTCCTGCAGAACTCACGGCGCTGATGGAGGCGTACCTTTTTGTGGCCTTAGAGCCGATTGTCGCGGTCGAGACGGCCAAAATATTGGGACTTCCAACCGCTGAGGTCGAAGAAGCCCTTGAGCAGCTTCGAAAGTCGTACGCCGTCAGGAACGAGGGTGGGCTGCAGATCGTAAGGATTGTGGGAGGCTATCAGATGTGTACGCGGTCCGATCTGGCCGAACACATTGCTCGCCTGCTTGCAACGCCTGCTAGCAAATCGCGTCTGTCGAAACCGGCTCTTGAGACGCTTGCGGTGATTGCATACCAGCAGCCCGTGACTACGGCGGAAGTAGAAGCCGTTCGCGGAGTATCGGTAGACGGTGTTGTAAAAACTCTATTGGAGCGCAAGCTCATTAAGGAAGATGGTCGCAAACAAGTGCCGGGACGGCCAATTCTCTATGCGACAACCCCGGATTTCTTACACTACTTCGGCCTAAACAGCCTGGAGGACTTGCCGCCTTTGGAAGATATCATCGTACCGGAATCCGAGGCTGATAAGAAGGAAGAGCGTGTAGCGTTGGAGGCTGTCGGGTTAGAGGAGGTTGCCGTTGAAAGCTAAAGCGACTGCGGCGTTACTGCCGCTCCTTCTTGCGGCCCCCTGTATCGCGCAAGCGCCTGATGCCCCGACAGTTACAGTCCCGTCCGAAACGGTTCCCGGGGTGCCCGCCGCTGTCGTGCCGTCGTCGCCGGCGGACATGCCCACGCTGCCGCAGTCAGGCAAGCCGACCACTCCGCAGGTACGGAGCAAGTTCAGCGTTCTGATGGATGCCGAAAGCGGACAGATCATCTGGGCCAGAAATCCGGATGTGAGGCGCTCGATCGCTTCCACAACGAAAATTCTGACTGCCATCCTCTTGATTGAACGAGGGCACGACTATGATATCGTGACCGCGCCGCCCGAGGTAAAGGGGATACCGGACAGCAGTCTTCACTTAGTGCCCGGTGAGACGATACCGCTGCGTGACATGCTTTATGCCTTGCTTCTGCGGTCTGCGAACGATACGGCCGTGGCCGGCGCTGATTACATCGCCGGAAGCATCCCTGCATTTGCCGATTTGATGAACCAGAAGGCTGCCGAAATTGGAACGAAAAATTCCCATTTTGTGACGCCCAACGGCCTTTACGATCCGAACCATTATTCGACTGCCGCCGATATGGGATTGATTGCGCGCTATGCCGTGACGCACCTTCCCGAATTCAATGAGATTGTTAAGACACAGACGTACACGGTTGCGCGATCGATAAATAGAAGAGATGCCGTTGTTAAAAATACGGCTACAACCTATTTGAAGCGCTTTCCAGGCGCGGATGGCATCAAGACCGGGTATATTCGCCAAGCAGGCCATTGTTTTGTCGGCTCGGCCACACGAAAAGATTGGCGCCTCATCGCAGTCGTGTTGAACAGCGGCAGCTGTCGTGAAGATGCCGAATCGCTGCTCAATTACGGCTTCGCGAATTTCGTTCGTGTTCCGGCGGTCTATCAGGGCGACGTTGTGGGAACGGCATCCGTGGAGAGCGGCAGCGCGCCTGTGAACGTGATCGCTGCGCAGAACCTGAGCATTGTCACTTCCAGGTTCCGCGCGATGCCTGCGATACAAAAGAGGTTTATTCCGTCGGCTGTGTTGCCGCCCGCCCCTGTGGCGGCGGGGACCAAGGTCGGCACGGTTCAGGTACTAATCAACGGCAAGGTTGTGGCGAGTGAAGACGCCGTAACGGCGTCTCAAGTCGCGTTGCGTCCCGCGCTGGTTTGGATGCGCAAGGGGCGGGCAGCAGGGATCACGTTTACGTATTGGCTTGGCGGCCTTTGCGGCGCGGTGGCGCTGTTCGCGCTTGCGAAAGGAATTTATGCAAGAACGTTTACAAAAAGTCATGGCGGCAGCCGGGATCGCCTCGCGGCGGAAGTGCGAGGAGTTGATAACGACTAGGCGGGTGTCCGTCAACGGCACTGTCGTTACGGAACTCGGCACGAAAGTCGAGGCAAATCTCGATCAGATCGTCGTCAACGGACGGCCGCTGCCGAAATTGCACCGGCGGTATTATATTGCGCTGAACAAGCCGCGTGGCGTTGTTAGCGCAGTATCGGATCCGCATGGCGCAAAAACGGTGACAAGCCTGGTCGATCTGCAGTCCAAGCCGTTGCTGCGCCCCGTCGGCCGCCTGGATATGGACAGCGAAGGTCTGATTTTCCTCACCGACGACGGCGACTTCCTCAACAAGCTCACCCATCCCAGCCACCAGGTCGGCAAGACATATGCCGTGCAGGTGACGGGAACTCCCAGTGACGAAGCTCTTCAATTGATTGCAAGCGGCGTTAAGCTGGAAGATGGAAAAACGCGGCCCGCAAAGTATGTGAAGCGCGGCCGGACATTCCGCGGCGAAGAAGAAGGCTCGGAACGCACAGAGGTTGAGCTTACAATTTTCGAGGGCCGGAATCGCCAGGTGCGCCGCATGTTCGACGCCGTCGGTCATCCGGTTCAGCGACTCAGCCGTATCGCTATCGGTCCGGTCCGCTTGAGCGGACTGCCCTCCGGAGCATGGCGGCATCTCACGCCGAAGGAAGTGGAAATGCTCGTTTCCTCGGCGGCTAATGCAGTAGAAAAAACAAAGGAGCCAAAATGGCAGACAGAACAGTCACGTTCGAAACCAACAAGGGCGTCATCGTCGCGACCCTCTTCGAAACCCAGGCGCCCATCACAACGGCCAACTTCATCGAATTAGTTCAGAAGGGCTTTTACAACGGTCTTACTTTTCACCGTTATGAGCCTGGCTTTGTCGTTCAGGGCGGGGATCCGCTCGGCACAGGCACGGGCAACTCCGGCAAGCATATCAAGCTGGAAGTCAAGCCTGAGCTGAAGCACGATGGCCCTGGTGTGCTGGCCATGGCGCGTTCGCAGAATCCGGACAGCGCATCCTGCCAGTTCTACTTTACTTTGAAGGCGACGCCGTTCCTCGATATGAGCTACGCTGTTTTCGGCAAAGTAACCGAGGGCCTCGACGTACTTGAGCAGCTTCGCAAGGGCGATGTTATGAAGTCCGTCACAATTGGGGCTTGATTGCGGAACTATTCTCGCCTTGCTATCGCTTAAAGGGGTAGGAGACGGCTGCGGCCGGTCCCTCATCGCCGTATGAGGTTCTTTTCAGGTATCCGTCCGGGAACGCCCCCGGACGAAACCAGCGATGCGATCACGGGAGACGAAGTCGACTTATTTGCCAAGCTTGTCGAGGCAAATCGGGAGAAATTGTATCGCGTCGCCTTCCGAATGGCAGGCGACGCGGACGATGCGCAGGATTTACTGCAGGATGCGCTGATCGAAGCATACCGTTCCTTCAAGCGATTTCGCGAAGGCACGTACTTCGATAAATGGCTCTACCGGATCATGACGAACACGTTTATCGACCGGCAGCGCCGTAAAAAGCGGGTAGGGACGGTTTACTCCCTCGATGCCCCCATGGGCGACGAGGACGCAGGACAGCGTGACGTGGCGGACGAGAGCAGCGATCCGCAAGTCAGCATGATGCGAGATGAGCTTAGCGAGCCGTTGCAGGCCGCGCTCAATCAACTGGCGCCGGACTTTCGGATGGTGTTGATTCTGGCCGATGTCGAAGAGTTCTCTTATGAAGAGATCAGCTCTATGCTTGGGGTCCCTGTTGGTACGGTCAGGTCTCGATTGCACAGGGCAAGGGGCGGCGTTCGCAACCATCTTTTGAAGCATAAGATTTGAAGCGCAAGACGTGAACTACACTATAGATTTGGCGTCCTTATACAGGGTGACGCTCCAGTGGAGGAGCTAAAAGTCGAGATTACTGGAGCTTGGTACGATGAAACATCCAACCGAAGAAAATATATCCGCCATGGTTGATGGCATGCTGCCGGTTGCGGAAACGCGCCGGATGGCGGCGCATCTCTCCGAATGTGAGACATGCCGGGGCACATTTCAGGCGTTCTCGGATGTTAAGTCATTCGTACGGTCTTCCGGTTCTGTCGCTCAGCCGCCGGAGCAGTTCTGGTCCGATACTTATCGGAAAGTTCGCCTGGATGCGGCATCGGCCTCTAACAGGCCTGTGCGTAATTGGGGGCTGTCGCCACGATCGTTAATCGGTGGTTTGGCAGCCGCTGCCGCATTGTCTACGATCATGCTGGTCGCGCCGCTCGCCAATAAACCTTCAGTTTTAACCCCCGCGCCTGTATTTGCGCAGGACAGCCTTGATGCTGAGGATGTGTCGACCTTCGTCTTCAACCATACCAGCTCAGCGGCCAGCCAGCCTCTCGGTGACCGGGACCGGCAGCGCCTCATTTCCGCAGATACCAACATACAGTTTGCGGATAACTCAACCTCCGGAACGGCGGGCAATGAGGAATCTTCGCTGTAGAATCCCAATTGGGATTGGAATAATAACCGGTTTGGCAGCAGCAACGCCAAACGGCGCAAAGGCTGTTGCTCCAAGGCATACCGCTGCGGTGATAACGTCCCATTCTCAGCAGGCGGCCACCCGCCTGCCACGCGTTCAAAACGCAGCCGAGCTTTACAAACTTTCGCGTGACGCCGATGAGTTGTACTCTTATCGAGGAAAGCAGGTCACATCCGCGTGGAAGGTTGGCCGAACCCTTGCCGTGAATGTTTCACATCGAGCCGGCGCCTGGGACAGGATCGACTACATCGCTCCCGACCGGCTCCGAGGCCATTCTCTGGTGTCGAACGGTCATCTGGAATGGCAGCTCAATCCTCAAACCAAAACCATAACAGTTCGTCCGGTGTCTCCTAGGTCGCACGATGTCGCGGAAGATGCCACGGGATACAGTCTCCTCAAAAACAATTACACCCTCTCTCTGGGTAGTGTTCCGGAAGTCGTGTCCAATCGCAAAGCGCTGGTCCTCACCATTACACGTAAAGCCAATCATAAAATCGCGCGGCGCTTATGGATCGATGCGGTAACGAAACTCGTGCTGCGGCGCGAGGTATTCCAGGAAGATGGGCGTCTTGCTGTTTCAGTAGGATTTACCGAGATCGATTTTCACCCGAAGTTTGCCGCAAACGATTTCTCCATTCCCGGCATGCGTGGAGAGGCCGGCATCCGGGTGGTCAAGGCCGCGCGCGATCCTGAGCAGCCCATTGACATACGATTTGTCTCCGTACAGCTTGGCCGAAAAGCCATTGCGCCGGCGAATCCGGCCGGCTACCACCTGATCGGCGCTGGAGTGCTCGCGTACAAGTCAAACCGGACTGCGCTGCATCTGCGCTATTCCGACGGCCTCAACCTTGTGTCTCTTTTCGAGACGCAGCGAACGCTGACAAGCCGTCCCACACGAGTGCCGTCGATTATGCGTCCTGCACATATCGCGGGTGTGAATGTGAATATCACCCACCATGGCTCCTTGACGACGGTCAACTGGGATACGAAAAGCCTCAACCTCACCCTTATGGGAGAAGCCGCCGGAGCGACTCTCAAGCAATTCATCGCCACGATCGGCACGCCTTGACCTTCTTTCATGCCGCGTAGCCCGACCATAGGGTAATATAATTCTCTAATGACGTCTTCATCTGCATATACCCACGTCAGTACGGAGTGGGTTAATTCCGAATTGCAATCCGGTCGGCGACTGACCATTATCGATGTAAGAACCCCTGACGAATACTACAGTTATCACATTCCGCAGGCCATTCTGCGGCCTTTGGATATTTTGCCGGCTGTCTGCTCGGAAATCGCTTCGGACGAGGATATCGTGCTTATCTGTGAACATGGCATCCGCAGTGAAATGGCTGCGCGATATCTTGCCGGACGAGGATACACTCATGTTGCGACGATGGACGGCGGTATGGCAGCCTATGAGGGCGAGGTAGCATATGGTGAATGAACGCCGGCTGATCGATCGCCCAATGGTGGCGACAGCAGCCGGCCTGAAAGAGCTGGTGGCGGAACTACGGGCGGCAGGGCGATTTGCCGTGGACACTGAGTTCTCGGGTGAACGAACGTACGTGCCCCGCCTTTGCCTGGTTCAGGTAGCGACGACAGAGTTCATCGCTCTGATCGATACGCTGGCGATCCACGACCTTACGGATTTCTGGGATCTGGTCACGGATCCGGCCGTGGAAAAGGTCGTTCATGCAGCCCGTGAAGATTTAAGAATCGCATACTTCGGCGCAGGCCGCAAAGTGGCCCGAAACGTTTTCGACACGCAAATTGCGGCGGCTCTGGTGGGACTTTCCCAGTATCCGCTCAGTTATGCGCGGCTGGTGGAGGCTCTTCAGGGAGTTCGCCTGGCAAAGACGGAAACCCGCAGCGAATGGGACCGTCGGCCTCTGACTGTCGATCAGATCTCCTATGCGCGAGACGATGTCCGGTATTTGCTGCCAATGACCGATCGCCTGAAGAACCTGATGGAACGGCTTGGCCGCTCCGAATGGATTCATCAGGAGATGGAGCGCTTCGCCGATCCACGGACATTTGAGGCTGATCCCGACGAAGCCTACTTGCGCTTGCGCATTCCGCGCGGAGGCCTGACAGCGCGCGCTACGGCTATGCTGCGGGATCTGACGGCATGGCGCGAGCGTTATGCCGCGGACTCAAATGTGCCCACACGTACGGTCCTGAAGGACGAAACCCTGATGGATATCGTCCAGCGCAGTCCAAAGCGGATTACAGATTTGACGAGGATACGCAGCTTTCCTGTCGGCGAGGAAGGCACTCTCGGTCATTCCGTGCTGCAGGTGCTCGAAAAAGTGCGCGCGCTCACCACTGAGGAACTACCTGATCCCCTTACAGCGTTAGAAGATGAAACGCCCGCGCAAAAGGCGTTGATCGATCTGGTGAACGCGATTGGCGCGGCGATCTGCCTAAGACAAAATATTGCCCCCGAACTCGCCGTAACCCGGACATCCGTAGCGGAGTTGGTTCGAGGCAGCAACCGCTCACCGCTGAAGTCCGGCTGGCGCTACGAAGCGCTTGGCAAGCAATTGGTCGAGTTTGTGGAAGGACGGGCAACGCTTCAGGCCCTCGTTGCCGGCGGAGAAGTGATACCGGCATTCCATACAAATGAACCGGCCGATTCCTAATGCAGGCATGGCGTTAGCTTTTGCGAACGCCCACTGTATACTCACTATATAAAGCCGGGCAGCCCGAAATGAGGCCGCCGGAGAAAATAAGTTTTGAACATGTTCACCTTTAGCGTTGACGCTTTGTCAGAGTAGGGGTAGAATGTGCTTATATACATTGTGAAGAATAGCACAAACTTTCAAGAAAGCGGAGCCCGCCACGATGACCCTCAGATTAATTGAGAATGCCGGCCTGGCATCGATCTATGAGAAGGTGATGACCGGCGAGCGTTTGTCGGCCGCAGACGGCCTGGCGCTCTACAAGAATCCTAATCTGAACGCAGTCGGCGCTCTTGCGAACATCGTTCGCGAGCGCATGCACGGCGATGTCAGCTACTACGTCCGCAACCAGCACATCAACTACACCAACGTGTGCAACAAGGGCTGCAAGTTCTGCTCGTTCTATGCGCAGAAAGGCGGCCCCGATCCCTACACGATGAGCCTGGAGGATGTGCAGGCACGATTGCGGATGCATATGGACATTCCCATTCGGGAAGTGCACATGGTGGCGGGCATCAACCCGAAGCTTCCGTATCAGTATTATCTCGACCTGCTGCGCACCGTGAAATCGATGCGCCCGGGCGTCCACATCAAGGCGTTTACATGTGTCGAGATAGCCGAGATCCAGCGCCAGGCCAAGAAGCCGCTTGACGAAGTTTTCGCCGAGCTGAAGGAAGCCGGTCTGGACAGCCTTCCCGGCGGCGGCATCGAGATCCTTTCCGATCGCGTCCATATGGAGCTGTTCAACCGAAAGCTCGACGGCGATCAGTGGATGGAAATCTCCCGCGCAGCCGCAAAGGCAGGTCTGCCGCAGTACGCGACCATGCTTTACGGTCACATTGAGACGATTGAGGAGCGTGTTGAGCACCTTGTCGGAATGCGCGCTCTTCAGGACGAGACCAAGCACTTCGTGGCGTTCACGCCGCTTTCGTTCCATCCCGAAGGCACACAGCTCGCGGACCTGCCGCATCCCACCGGCGACGGCGATCTGCGATCCGTTGCGGTATCTCGTTTGATGCTGGACAATTTCCCGCATATCAAGAGCTTCTGGATCATGAACACTCCACAGGTATCGCAGCTTTCGCAGTGGTACGGCGCGGACGACCTCGACGGCACCATTCACGAGTACGAGATCACCTACAAGGATGGCGCGCAGGGCAACAAGCAGCAGGTGCTGACCCGGCCGCAGCTTGTGGAATTGATCATCGAAGCCGGCCGCATTCCCGTCGAGCGGGACAGCTTCTACAACGAAGTCATTGTCAGCGACGAGCTCAATGACCCAATTCGGACGTCCGGCCCCATTCAGCTCGCTATGGCGAACTAACTGGCAGCGTTAGGCCGCTCGCGGCATTTATAACTTCTTTTCGAGAGCGGATTGCCTTCTCAATGCGCCCTCTTTTGCGAAGCGTTTAGTGTTGAATGAGTCCCTAGAGAGGAACGATCATGGCGGTACTGGAAAAGGAATTGACGGCGGGCGAGACGCGACGGCGCGAACATGGCTCGATCGACGACATCGCCGATAAGGTATATGCCGGCGAACGGATCACGGGCGACGATGCGTTGCGCATGTTCCAGCACCACAACCTGGTGGAGCTGGCAGAGCTTGCGGACTTCGTGCGAAATAAGAAGCATCCCAACAATATCGTCACGTATATCATCGGGCGCAACATCAACTACACCAACGTCTGCTGGGTACGCTGCAGCTTCTGCAACTTCTACCGCGTTCCCGGGCAGGAGGGAGGCTATGTTCTGCCTCGCGAGACGATCTTCCAGAAGATCCAGGAGATGGTGGATGTAGACGGCATCGAGATATTGATGCAGGGCGGCCTGAACCCCAAACTCAAGCTGGAATGGTACGAAGATCTCTTCCGCGCCATCATGGAGAAGTTCCCCAACGTAATCCTCCATGCGCTGTCGCCTGCTGAGATCATCTACATCAAGAACATCTCCAAGCTAAGCATGGAAGAGACTCTGCTGCGCCTAAAGGCTGCCGGCCTGCACTCCGTGCCCGGCGGCGGCGCTGAGATCCTGACGGATCGCGTTCGAAACTTCATCTCGGAGTACAAGGACACAGCCGAAGAGTGGCTCGACTGCATGCGCGTCGCCCACAAGGTTGGCTTGCGCTCCTCGGCGACGATGATGTATGGCTCTGTAGACACCCTGGAAGACCGTGTGGAGCATTTGCAGAAGCTGCGTGACCTCCAGGACGAAACAGGCGGCTTCCGCGCATTCATCGCCTGGAACTACCAGCCTGACGGCACAGAACTTGGCGGCACCCGCGCCTCGGCCTTTGACTACATGCGGACTATCGCCATCTCCCGCGTCTTCCTGGACAACTTCGACAACATCCAGGCCTCGTGGGTAACCCAAGGCCCCCGCATCGGCCAGCTCTCGCTGAGATACGGCGTTAACGACTTCGGCAGCACGATGATGGAAGAAAACGTTGTCTCCCAGGCCGGCTGCGTCTTCACCGTGCCCATCGAAGAGATCGAACGCCTGATCATTGATGCCGGCTACGAGCCGCATCAAAGAAATACACGCTATGAGCTGCTGAATTAAGTATCGCTCATTGCCGTAATATCGATCACCAATCCCCTCCAATTTCAGGAGGGGATTTTGTTTTTCAAGGACGTGAGCCGGGGCGACAAAGAATCATGGACAGTGTAGGCTGGTTGATACTTGCTCTCGGCGCTCTCGTCGTCCTGCTTATATTGCTCACAGCAGTGATTGCGATCGCCCTGAATGTAAGCCGTAAGATAAAAGCCGCCTCTGAGTTGGTCAGTGGCGCGCAAGGAGAAGTCTGGCCTCCTCCGCCGGTTTCGCAGGCCGCTGAGATCGATGAAATCTTAGAACCTCCCAAACCTCGAACGCCATATTTTGCCATGATTGTACTGATCTGGGGCATGTTTTTGGCCCAGGTGGCCTTTGAGATTTTGGGTAACGATATAGGCGCCTCGATATTTCGATATGGATCTGTAGCTTTGGGGATATTTCTCGTAACGCGGAATGATCGTGCGGCGACGATCAATGGGACCGCAGTGCTGCTGATCTTTATTCGTTACATTATCGAAACTGCTTGAGGATCTAAAGAATTTCAGTGAACCAATCAAGTAGAAAAACGATATCAGAACGCTTTTCACGACCAATCAATCAAGGCTCACGGATTGTCGTTGCCGCTCTCGTTCCTGCGAAATGGGACGAGAATGCCGCACTCATCTCGGAGGTTAACGATGAGATTCAAGCATGCGGCAGTATCGTTGTGGGCACGCTAATCCAGCGGCGCGGCGTCTCGCGATCCCGAAAACCCGGAGGCGTACACGCATATCGCAGCGCCATGAATGCGGCCACTTTCATCGGGACAGGCAAGGTTCAGGAATTGGCGGCGCTTGTTGCGCAATCCCAGGCTGATACCGTAATATTCTGCAACCCATTGTCGATGACGCAGATACGGAATATAGAAAAGATTGTGGGAGTGCCGGTCGTACGGCTTGTATAATACGGTAGTCACGCCGGCAGAAGAATGGCGGCTGATTCCTCTTACTAAATCATTGGTTTACATCAGACTGCCCAGAGATCGCTGGCGTTCAGATCAAGGTGTTTCCGAGCGAACCTGTGCTGTAGAGGCATTCGTTCGGTCCCGGTATGTTGTTGGGCTCTCTCCCGTCAGCCGCCGGAAGGCGATGGCAAAATGTTGGCTGGATGAAAAGCCGAGTTCGAGTGCAATATTGGTGATGGATGCGTCTGTTGCCGCCAGCATACTTCGTGCGCGATCGATGCGTGTGCGAAGCAAATATTGGCGAGGGGAGACGCCGGCGATCTGCGTGAATAATTGCTGCAGCCGGCTTGCGGAAAGCCCACATGCATCGGCCAGGTCCTGCTGACGCCAGGGAAGCCCTGGCCGCCCCTCCATCAACTTCTTAGCCAGATCGACAGACTTATGTGACGGCACAAACCGCCCCGGCTGCCCGACGCCTCCCATCAGACGCGATGCTTCAATGATGAGAGAATCCATGGCTGCTCTGATGCCGAGGGAGCGGTACGGCTGATCGAGCGAGATCTCTCGAATAAGCAGGCGAAATGGGTCGATGATATGCGTAGCGTCGGGGAAGACGAGAACATCGCCGCCGATCCAGAGAGGTCCGATCTCGGGCATGCGCTTCAAGACCTGATTGATATCGACCCCTGCAAACACAAAATGATGGCTGGATCGACTGTGCCCCACCATAGCGTGTTCGGCTCTGGGAGGCGGCAAGAAAAGGCAGCCCGGCGGTACGATGCAGCACCGATCCCTGCATTCCCAAAACGACACCCCTTCGAGTTGTAAATAGAGTTCCCAGTCGCTATGACTGTGTGGCGGGATATGATAGTTGCGCGGCAGCCATTCTTCACCGGCCCTGTCAAGTTCCGGAACCGCGGGATCGGGCTGGTTGCCGTGAAACCCGGCCAGGATACCGGGGAAATACTCAATTCTCATCAACAGCCTTCCCAGAAATCCGAATGTAACACATTACTATATTATATACATTGACGGATAGATTGCGAACGCGCCGGGAGTTCCGTGTCTGGTAAAGTAGCGCATCAATATTTAACCCGGAGCGTGATCAGGTATGTCAGTAGAGGAAAGATCGAAGTCGATACCATGGTATCGGACACAGGTTGACCCGGCAGAGATGAAGAAATTGTATCAACGAAGTGATGCAAAGGGGGGAGCGCAGACTTTAGGATATTTGTCTGTTGTTATATTCACTGCATTAATTGCTATCTATTCGTTGTCTCACTGGCCGTGGTGGGTAACACTGCTCGCTCTCTTTGTGTATGGAACATGCTTTGCTTTTTTGATAAACGGGGTGCACGAACTCGGTCATGGCACTGTATTCAAAACCAAGTGCCTCAATGTCTTCTTTACTGATTTCTTCGCATTCTTTGCCTGCATGAACCCGCGAATGTTCGAATGCAGCCATACACACCATCACAGATCAACGCTACATCCTCCTGACGATCTTGAGGTCGTTGTACCTATTCGGACGACTCTGAAGGATTTTCTCCTAAGCGGTTTTCTAAACTATGGCGGGCTAAAATGGGTGCTGCAATTCCACTGGCGGATAGCACAGGGGCGGTTTATCGGCGAGTGGGAGCTTAAGCTGTTTCCTGAATCGAACCCGAAGCGGCGAACTGCAGCGATACGTTGGGCTCGAATACTTTTGATAGGGCATGCAGGCATTATCGTCGCAGCAATCATATTCAAGTTGTGGATGCTGCCGGTTGTGACAACGCTTGCTCCATTTTATGGCAGCTGGTTATTCGTTCTATGCAATAACACCCAGCATGTCGGCCTGCAGGATAACGTGACCGATTTTCGGCTTTGCTGCCGAACGTTCATGCCGAACCCTGTTGTTCGCTTTTTGTACTGGCATATGAACTTCCACACCGAGCATCACATGTATGTCGGCGTTCCTTGCTATAACTTGAGTAAGCTGCACTCGTTGATCAAACATGATCTCCCCCCAACTCCGATAGGTATCGCGGCAACGTGGCGGGAAATCAGTGAAATCCTCAGGAGGCAGGCTGAGGATCCGGCTTATCAATATATTGCCTCTCTACCGGATGTATCAGGCCAATCATCGGTTGCAAGGGAGGGCTAATTGCAGCATGTAAGCACAAATACCGCATCCCTCCCACGCATTCCGAATGCGTGGGAGGGATGTCTTTTTCTAGAAGAGCGACTTGTAGAATCAGGGCTCTACAGCCTGCGCTATTTGATTGTAAGCGTCGCCGGGAGCGACTTTCCTGCGTATGCGGCTGTGAACGCATAACTGCCGGCCGGAGTTGTGGCTGCGGCATTGATGACTGTTGACGCGGTCGTTGCGCCGCCGGGCACCGTCAATGTGAAGCCGAACAGGCCCTGGGTTATCGTCACGGCAGCTCCTCCCACCGGGGCAGGAGCCGTAAGCGTCACGGTTGCAGTGGTCGAACCGCCGCGCAGAATCGTGGCCGGGGCAAATATGAAGGCGCTCAAGGCAGTCACGGGGAGTGTGAAGCTCTTGCTGGTGGCTGTGCCGCCCGGCGTTGTCACGGTGATCGGCCCGGAGCCTGCCCCGGCTGGAACGGTTGCCGTGATCGTCGTGGCGGAGACCACCTTGAATGTGGCGGCCTGATCCTTATAGAAGGTTACTGCCGTCGCTCCCGTGAAGTTTGTGCCGGTGATTGTGACAACGGCGCCTGCTTGGCCTGAAGCCGGCGTGAATGACGTGATCGTTGGAGGCGCAAAGTAAGCGAATTTCGCCGATGCGGACGTTGCGCTTGTTCCTCCCGGCGTGGTTACGATAACGTTTACCGTGCCTGCCGACACAGCTTTCGGCGTTTTGCAGGTCACAGATGTTGGACTGGCAACCGTGATGTTGGTCGCAGGCAACGTTCCGATGTTGACCTTTATACCTGGAATAAATCCGCTTCCTGTGATCATTATCGTCGTGCCGCCGCTCAGAGGACCAACGCTCGGGGCGACACCGGTAACGGTCGGAATGGGATTGTAGGTAAAGCCGCTGCCGGCCGAACTCGGGCTTTTGCCCGCCGGAGTGGACACTGTTACATTTACCGTGCCGGCCGTATTCTTGGGCGATCTGCAGGTGATGGATGTCGGACTGACAACGGTGATATCGGCTGCCGCGACTGTTCCGAATGTCACGATAGAGTGGGGGCCGAATTGCGTGCCGCTGATCGTAACGGCGGTTCCACCCGCAAGCGGTCCGGCATTCGGAGAGACCTTGATCACCGTGGGAACGCTATATACGGCCTGTACCAGTGGAGCGGATGAAGCTGCGGCAAACGCCGTGTCGCCGCTGTAAAGGGCTGCGACATTGTATGAACCTGCGGTAAGTGATGTGGTGGTAAAGGTTGCCACGCCTCGGTTCAGCGCCACTGTCTCGCGGAGGTTTCCGACGGCGAATATCACCGTTCCCGTAGGAATTGACGGCGCTGCGTTTACTGTGGCGGTAAAGGTGACACTATTGCCCGGATAGGACGGGTTCAAGCTGGATTTTACGATAACTGCCGGTTCGACTTCGTAAGCGCCCATGCTGGGCGGGGTGGGACGTGTTTTGCCGTCGATGGACGCGGCAGGAGCGCCGGTGGGCGTTCCTGTTCCACGACAGGGCGAGCCAGGCTGAAGATGCAGGTCTGCCACCGGGCGAACGAACAGTGGATCTACATTCAAATTACCGATCCCTGCATAGCCGCCCTCTATATCGCAATAAGTGACGTTCGCGCCTTTTGGACCGGCAATTTCGAGGCCGTCCGGTGAAGTGTCGCCGTAGAGGATGCAATTACTGAGCTTCAACGCGCCGTCGTCATTGAAGATTGCGCCGCCATAACTTGCATCGTTGTTCGTAAACGTGCAGTTCGTCATCGTCAGCGTATAGTTGTTTCGGATAGCGCCGCCGTTAAAGCCATTGTTTTGTGTAAAAACACAGTTTGAAATGGTGGCGATACCTGCTGCGTTGATAATGGCGCCACCGCTGCCGGTGGATGTCTTATTGCCTGAAATCATGCAATCCGTAAGCGTAATGTACCCGTAATAGTTTGCGAGGGCATTGCCGCCTCCGTTGGTTGTGGAATTCTCGGATAACGTGCAATGTGTCAGGGTAACCGTGCCCAGATCATTGCGGATCGCGCCGCCGCTGGCATCGCCCGAGATCATGTTTCCGGACAGGGTGCAGTTTACGAGTGTAACATCGCCGGTGTAATCGTATATAGCGCCGCCGCCATAGGATGTGTTGCCGTTATTCTGAGTCAGCACGCAGTTCGTAAGCGAAACAGTGTTTCCATTACAATTCAGAGCGCCGCCGCCATGCGAATTGTTTTCGGTGAGCGCGCACCCGATCAGCGACAGCACCCCGTTCAAGTCCATGATCGCTCCACCTTCGCTGTGCCGGATAGTAAGCCCGGAGAGCTTGATCTGACTGCCTGGAGCATCCAGCGTGAATGGGCAATACTTCTTGTCGCCGTCGATTGCGATCAGCGCAGCGCCTGGCCCCTGGATTGTCATGCCAGCCTTGATGGTGGGAAGAGCGGATGTAAGGGTGGCAGTGCCGGAAAGGCCGTTCGCGAATGAAATTGTAGATCCCGGAACAGCATTTGCCTGAGTAATTGCCCAACGCAATTCACTGGATCCACCGTCGTCCTTGAGACTGGTTACATTAAACGTCGCGGAAGATGCGGGCGCAATGGCTGATAGAGCGCCGATCAGGGCGAAGAGGGGGCGAAACATATATTTCATGCGGTGCAGTTCCTTTGAGAGCTGAAGCTTGCAAGCCACATTCATATTATCATGAAATGCTTATATTCGCTTTGAATTATCTATAGGTGGCGAGCTAATCACTGCCCCTTCCTTGTCATTGGGCATGATTAGGTACACTCTCAAATTAGAGATCATGTCATTCAGATGAGCTGTTAGGGGAAATCGCTGCCATTCCGTTACCGAGGCAAGTAAGTTATTCTAGATTATTATGAATTTATTTGAGAGTTTGCTTGTTCTCTTAATAATTGCGATCTTGATGTTGCAGGTATCGCGGCGTCTGGCTATTCCATATCCGGCGGTCCTGGCTGCGGCAGGGGTAGGACTGGCATTCATTCCCGGCACACCGCGGATCGCGCTCGATCCCCATATAGCCCTGGCCCTATTCATTGCCCCGGCACTCGTGGACGCCGCCTTCGATTTCCCGGTTGTTGCCGTTTGGAAGATGTGGAGGCCCCTGTTTGCCCTTGCCGTAGTGGTTGTGGTGCTGAGCGCCGGCGCTGTCGCACTGCTGGGAGTTGCGATGGCAGGATTGCCGTTCTATGCCGCGTTAGCCCTCGGCGCGATTGTTGCCCCTCCCGATGCCGCCGCTGCGACCGCCGTGCTCGGCAGCGTTTCTATGCCGCGACGGTCTGTCGCGGTGCTCAAGGGCGAGAGTCTCTTGAACGACGCGTCGGCGCTTCTCCTGTTCAGCGCCGCCACATCGGTGCAGGCACATGGCGGAATAGACGGGGTGCTGGCTTTGCGTCTTGGTATTGCTGCTCCAGGAGGAATCCTGGCAGGCATACTGCTCGCCAAAATATTCCGACGTATTGGCCCTCTTGTCACGGGCACGCTTGGCGGCAATCTGCTGGAGTTCGTTACCAGCTTCGGTGTATGGATTATTGCGGAACGGCTGGGATTGTCGCCGGTCCTGTGCCTGGTGGCCTTTGCCATGACCCTTGCGCGTTCCGCAGGGCTATCGACCCATCCGCGCATGCGGATACACAGCTTTGCTGTGTGGGAGACAGCGGTTTTCCTGCTCAATGTGCTGGCCTTTCTGCTGATGGGGTTGCAGGCCCGCATGATCGTCGGCTCCATGTCGTCTCATAGACTAGTGGAGGCGGCCGGGTTTGCTGTGGCAGTGGTCTTGTGCTTGATCGTTGTGCGAATGGTGTCGGTGTTGATCTATAACCGCCTATCCAATCGCTACCAGACACTGCGGGGAGATATTAAGCCGGCGACATTGCAGCAGGGCGTTCTGGTCGGCTGGTGCGGGATGCGTGGGCTCGTGACCCTGGCGACATCCTTCGCGCTTCCGCCCTCCTTCCCGCAGCGCGACCTGATTGTGCTCACCGCCTTCGCGGTAGTTCTTGCAACACTGGTGTTGCAGGGACTGACACTTGCTCCGCTCGTCCGCTACCTCAAGCTTGACGGTGAGGACGGAATGGCGGCGGAACTCGCGAAGGCGCGAGCCGACCTTGCTTCCGTTGCGCTGAAAACACTGGATGGCAAGATGGGACCTGAGGCGGACCATTGGCGCTACAAATTCGAATTGATTGCAGCAGATACGGAGGCCACCGAGGCGCAGCCGCATGAGATACTCCGCCGCCTGGGCATGACCGCGATGCGCCGCCAGCGGAAACGCCTGGAGGAATTGCGCGCTCAGCAGCGCGTGGGAGCGGATGCATTCCTGGTATTGCAGGAAGAATTGGATTTCAGCGAAGTTGCGCTCAGCACTGAAGATGAGCGGCATATTGAAGAGAACTGATCGAATGTTTCGTTACCACTTGTTTCACTGGGCTGTCGAGGAAGAGGTTTGTCATGGATGCCGATGATGAAGTTTGGCCTCCTCCGCCGGAACGGCAGTCAGAGCAAATTGAGACTAAGGTTCTCCAAGAACCCAAGCTGGATACCATTGTTGTAATGTGGGTTGTGACGGTCGGAAGCTTTGCTTTCCGGCTCTTTGGTTTGTCGTCTGTATCTGCCATCGGCGGGATCGCTTCCTTCTGCCTGGCGCTGGTGCTTCTTGGCAGCCGTGACAAGGCAGCGGTCAACCATGGCATTGCGCGAGTCATTCTATCGATGGTTCTGTATGGCTTTTTTAGCATTAGGGAATGAAACACACTGCTTTTTCAATACATATTCAACAGGGAATCCGCGTCGTCATCGCGGCCCTCGTGCCGGCGAAAGGGGATGAGAACGCTCCGCTTCTCGCGGCGGCTGTCGAAGATATTGAGGCGGCTGGGGGAATTGTCGTCGCAACGCTAATTCAGAGGCGCGGTATATCACGGGCACGAAAACCTGGAGGCGTACGCGAATACCGCAATGCGATGAATGCGGCGACTTTCATTGGGGCGGGCAAGGCTCAGGAATTAGCGAAGCTTGTTTCTGACATGGAGGCAGATGCCGTCGTATTCTGCAACCTACTGTCAAAGACACAGAAGCGAAACGTGGAAGAGATTGTTGGCGCGCCGGTGATTTTGTACGCCTATCGACTCCGCAACTCGTGATCAGTCAGGCCAAGGCCGTTTCGTATTTCTTCCTGCTCACCTTTGCTTGCTCTCCGATAAAGCACACCCAGTGAATACCCTCCAACGAGGCGTCCATTCGCACTGTAGGCCCAGTCTGATATCTGGTTCGGCTTTGCGCTAAGCTTCTGTCCTTCTTTCACACTCTTAATTGTTTCCGGCCCATCTCCATGCGAGACAATGCCATGAAACTGCGTGCCGTCGAATGTGAGATGCGTTAGCCAGATGTGTTCGGCGTATTTCTTCCCCGGATCAGAAACCTTTACCTTAATGGAGAACAACGTGTCTCCTGGGCGGGGATGCTTAAGCTCTTTGATGAAGGTTGAAACTGTAGCGCGTGCCTTGTTGATCGCCGCATTCATTTCAGCGTCGCCGTCGGGCACTTCTATAATCGGCGGATTGCCCGATGCTGTGTGTGAAACAGATCGATATGCAGACGAAAGTCCTTGTGAATGAACAGGCGCATTCACAAGGACTAATATTGCGCCGATGGCAGTCAGGCTTTTATGCCTCAAATGCATATTTTCTTATCGATTCCCGAAAATCCCGCCAAGCACATCGCCGACGACATTGGCCGTTGGGCTGCCGGATGTTCGTTCGCCCGGGGCGTGTTTGAAGATTTCTTCTGCGAGGTTCAGGATCGGCATGCTCTGCAGGAGGACCTTGCCAGGGCCGGTAAGCGTGGCCAGGAAGATGCCGTCGCCGCCGAAGACGATGTTGCGAAAGCCGGGGACGCGGGTGATGCCGAACTGTACGCTGATATCCTGTACGCCGACATGTCCGGCGTGAACCTTCAGTAATTCACCTGGCTGCAGATTCTTTTCCACGACTTCTCCCGAGAGGTCCAGGAATACCGTTCCCGGCCCGGTGACGCGCTGAAGAATGAAGCCTTCACCGCCGAAGAAGCCGCTGCCGAGTTGCTGGCGGAAATGGATGTCGAGTTGCACGGTGGACGTTGCGCAGAGGAACGTCTCCTTGCGGCAGATCAGTACCTCGCCGGGACCAAGTTCGCGCGGCACGATGGTGCCGGGGAACCTCGGGCAGAACGCTACGAGTCCGGGATAGCCGCCGCCCGGGGTGAACTCGGTGACGAACAGTGATCCGCCGGCAGCAGATCGGAAGAGGCCTTTTAGGAAGCCGCCGCCTGTATGGGTGTTCATTCCCATGGCGGCGCTCATCCAGGCCATCTGATGGGTTTGACTGAAGATGGTTTCGCCGGGCTGCAAGATGATCTCAAGTGTTTGCAGCGTCGTACCCAGGATCTGATATTGCATTGCCCCTGCCTTTAATACGGAGAAAAACCGCCTGACTGTGCAAACGCTGCTCAGTCAGGCGGTCTATTCTTCGACGTTCCCCTGTTACTTGGCTTTCTTCAGGATCGGCAAGCCGGTGACCGAGTTCTCGGAGATCTCATATCCGTCCGGAAGCGCATCCACCGCGTTCTCCTTCGGTTCTTTCGCGAAGTAGTAAAGCGGCGTGGTTCCATTTGCGGCAGGACGGGAATGGAGATAATACTCTGTCCCGTTCTTCTTGCTCTTAACGCTGTAAGCCATAGTCATGTCCCCCGTGATAGTTTGTTCAGGTGAAGTGGCGATTTATGATTCGATTACGATCGTCTTGCTGCGATGTTTGGAGCGCATTTCACCCTGATGGGTGAAATTTCCTTCTCTGCAGGCCCGGGACAGTTATGTTACCAGGCTGCAGGCTTTGCCACGCCCATCTCAGTCTTCCATGGCAGGCGGTCAAGTACGGCTGAAAAGCTTAGGTCCCCTGCGATCAGCCGCGCTGCCGTCCGTGTTCCTGTTGGACGCTTCACTCCCATTTTATAGCAAAGCGCAGGAAATTGGTAGAAGAACTTTGCAATTGTAAGAGATGCATCGTGACTGGCGCCGAATGTGTCCCTCACAATGTCCGACCATTCGCCTGCTCGTCCTGCTGCGACAGTCTCGCCGGCCAGCGCGCCGCTGCGGCAGGCATAAGAAATACCGTCGCCGAAAAGCGGATTGACCAACCCGGCTGCATCTCCGGCAAGGATTACGCGACCGTCCCAGGCATGCAATTTCTCCGAACCGCCCCAGATGGGCAAAGGGTGGCCGTGGAACTCGATGTCCTTGGCATCCCGTGGTACCCCAAGCGCTTCAAGGTAACCTGTAATCCATCGCGCGAGTTCATCCTTCTTGGCTTCACCTTTTCCCTCAGATGTGCGCCTGCCAAACATTCCCGCGCCGACTGAGAGGTGCCCTGCCTTCGGGAATACCCACGCATAGCCCTGTTTTACACCATATTCGAGATGTGCGATTTCGGGTACAAGGGTCTCATGGCCCTCGCCCCAGGTATGAGGGATCTCTGCCTCAAGGGCAATGGCAAGAAGACGCTGCTTGCGCAGGTCGGCGGCGCGCGCCACGATACCGTTAGCGCCGTCTCCGCCGATGACATGGTTTGCCGTAATCGTGTCGCCGCGATCGGTCGTCACACGCACTTCCGTTTCACCGGATGGTTCAAGCGATCGGACAGACACACCGTCGTTTACGATTGCTCCCGCCGTGGCGGCGCGTTGTGTGAGGGCATTGTCGAAGACGCTGCGTTGGACCATCCATAGATCCATTGGCGGCTGCGTCGGATCGGGATTGATCTGACCGAGATGTGGGTCGGCGAAGTTCCAGGTGTGCCGCAGAGCTGTAACTGAGCACTCTACAAAGAGGTCAGGGGAGAGATTGGGCAGGACATCCCGAACGGTCAGCGGAACGCCGCCGCCGCATGTTTTATAGCGGGGCAGGGGGCGCCGTTCAAGGATCAAGGTGCGCAAGCCGCGTGAGGCGGCCTCATAAGCAGCGGAGGCGCCGGCCGGACCGGCGCCCACAACTACGACATCGTACTGAGAAGACATGCGGAGATTATATCACAGACATGTATGCCTTATCCGCAAAGCCCTTTCGGATCGTTAAGCTAAACGAACCGAAGGTCTTCGAACCGTTTGCCCAGCACGATCTCGCTGTTTGCGCCAAGCCAGCGGTCGAGTACGGTTGCATAAACGGATCGGAAGTCGGTTGAGAACTTCAGGTCACCCTGGTCCAGGTTTGTAAGGCTTGGATACTCGCCGTAGAGCCCGCCCTTGACCGGCTTGCCCACGATAAACATCTCGGAGGCCGTCCCATGGTCTGTGCCGGCGCTGGCATTTTCGTGGACGCGGCGGCCGAACTCGGAGAAGACTACCGTCAACACGCGGTCCTCAGCGCCCATCTGTTCCATGTCCTGCTGGAATGCAAGCAGGCTGTCGGAAAGGTCCTGTAGAAGGGCAGGCTGCCGGCGAGCCTGCCCGCTGTGGGTATCGAAGCCGCTTGTGGAGACGTAGAAGACGCGTGTTCCAAGGTTTGCGGAAACAAGCATGGCAACCTGCTGCAGTCCCTTACCCAGCCCGCCCTTCGGGTAGACGACATTGGATCGGTATTTCTCAATTCCCGCATGGATGCGGTCGGCGCTGTCATACGTTGACTGCGCCGTTTCCTTCAGGAAGCGGGAGTAGGGTACGTTGCTGTCGGCTGTCTGGATCTTGCGAAGCATCGCGGAGCGCTGGTCGCCATCGGCAGTTCGCGGGAATGCCATACCAAAGTTGGCCAATCCCTGGATCGTCGGCACGGCCGCATGCGCGGACTGGAACGCCTCGCTCGCCTCATTCCCGATATTGATGCCGGTAAGCGCCGACGCCCGTCCTTCGCGGACGGCATCCAGGTAACGGCCCACCCAGCCTTCCGTCTCCAGCTTCTCAGGAGCGGCCGTTTGCCAGATCTCCATAGAACGGAAATGGCTGCGGTTGGGGTTGGGATAGCCGACACCCTGTACGATAGCCAGCTTTCCGCCGTCGTAAAGCTCCTTCATTCCCGTCATCACGGGGTTCAAGCCAACATGGTCGGAGAGGTGCAGAACCTGGTTGTCGGCGTAGGCGATCGTGGGGCGGTTCGCCCGGTATGCTGCGTCGGCGTATGGGATGACCGTGTTAATGCCGTCATTGCCGCCCGTCAATTGGATTACCACGAGAGACCGGCCAGCTGCCGTTCCCGGACCGGCAGCGCCCTCAGCCCACACCATCTTTGCCAGCCAAGGCGGCACGGCCAGACCGACTGCAACGGTTGTTGCCGTCTTTGTCAAAAATTCTCTTCGTGTAAATTCCATTACTTCACTCCAGATAACGAGATCCGCCTGATTTGTGGCGGAGTAGAGCAATTCTGACTGTCGCTAACACACCTGATAATCGGGTGTGCCCAGAATTAAGGGCAAGAGCCCCAGATATCGAGCCTGCTCCTGCCTGGCACGCTGCAACGGTCCGCGCCGCGTGTTTCCGGCCGGGAGCACGCGGGGAGCTGCTGCGGTCAAAGAGTTGCCGGTGTCGTCGCGGATGTATGCGACCAGCGTATCGCGTGTCGATGTTGTCAGGTCGAGCGGTCCTAGCGCTTCCGCAAGGTAGCCGACCCATGCTTCAGCCTCGCTCACACCATGATCCGCGGCATATTTAGCCACGAGTGGTTCAAGCAAACCGGCCGTTTGCCTGGGCTGCGCCAGGCGTTCGCCAAAAGCCACCCTGTTCATGAGGGTCGTCGAATTGATCCACGCCTCGCCGCCGTCCCACCCCTTGACGCTTGGAGGAGCAAGAAGATCCTGCCCCATTGATCGCATGGCTACCGGCAGATAGGCCAGTCGCGCAAGTTTGGGATTGCGCGCGCTCTTGAAGTCCTTCATGCGCCCGCCGCCTTTGCCCAGGAGCCTTGGACGGAACGCCAATGTATTTTGCGCTGCAGTATCAGCACTCGTTCCGGCATCCGAGCCGGCATCGTTCGTGATCTCACCGGGCTGTGGATCGAATGCGGCCTCAATCCCGAGCATTTTAATCGTTCCCACAACGAACTGGGCAGGCGATTTGATGACTGCATTGCGCGCTTTTTCCGAATAGAATGCACGGGAGCGCAGGATCTGGTTCATGACGGCTTTAATATCATAACCGCTGTCATAGTAAGTCTTGGTGAGCGCATCCACGACGGCCGGTTCCGGATCCGGATAGGCAAAAAAGGCGAAAAGCTGAGTGCAGAGCCTCGTAGCTGTCGCGGGATGCGCAACCAGGATATCGACGATGTCGTTGCCGTTCCAATTGCCTGTCTTACCCAGGAAGGTTTTCGTGCTGTCGTCGTGCTGGCGCGGATTAAATGCGAACTCGTCGGCGCGAATATTCCATCCCGTAAAGGCGCGCGCCGCTGCCTTAACATCATCTTCCGTGTAGTTGCCGATTCCGCATGTGAACAGCTCCATGAGTTCGCGGGCATAGTTCTCGTTCGGATGCGCCTTATAATTCTGGTTGCCGTTGAGGTACTTGAGCATCGCCGAGTTGCGTGAAATAGCGAGCGTGAGCGTGCGGAAGTTCCCGAGCGCGTGGTACCGTAACAGCTTGTTCTGCTCCAGCATATCTGTGCCGTCGCCGCCCAGGCGGCTTGTAAAGTGGCCGTGCCAGAACAATGTCATCTTTTCGACGAGCGGGTTCGATGTCATCAGCATCCGATGCATCCACCAGATTTTAACAGCCTGCATGGGAAGACGGGCCTTTGCGTTCTCTGGCGCCAGGGCCGCCAGCCGGGAAATAAACTCGTCATCCTGTGATGCAAGATTATCGCTTGGTGGATTCAGCAGGGCTGCTGTCGTGCTGTCAAGCCCGGCCACAGCCGCCGCGCGAATGACATCAGGGGCTGCGCCAAAGCCGGCTCGGCGGAGAAGATGAGCTGAATCGAGATAAGATTGGTCAATCATGTGATTTACGTTCCGAAGCGTACATGGTCCCGTTTCCGAGGGATACAGCGTTAATGACGCCGCCTTTTTGCGTTTGTTCACGGGGTATGCGCGGGGGCATTTGCTTTACACCCCTGGATCGCATCTGCTATAATACGGGCGATCCCCAACGTTAGAAGAAAGTGCATGGTCGCTCAGAATTGCGCGTAGGCTACGTGACCGATACGGACGGTTTTCATCGGTTGGCGTCGGAATGGCGTAGCCTTGCCGCTAAGAGCGTTCGGGCAACTGTATTCCAGAGCTACGACTGGAATGCCGTCTGGTGGCGCCACTACGGCGAAAAGACAAGCCGCCGGCTCTGTATTGTCACGTTCCACAGTGATGCCGGCGATCTCGTCGGCCTGGCGCCTTTCTACAAATCATTTTACTACGCAACCCTTCTGAAGCGGCTTTCGTTTATTGGTCTGGGCGCATCCGACTATCTCGACGTAATCGCTCCTGAGGAGCACCGTGAGGCCGTGCTGGCTGCGCTGGACGGCGCAATGCTCGGCGCGGGCGGCTGGCAGATCGCGGATCTCCAGCAGCTTCGCGAGGGCGGCCTTGTGCGCGATATGTCAGAGGGCCCGTTGCGCGCGACAGAGAGCATCGGCGAGCCGTGTCCGTATATCTCCTTGCCTAAAACGTGGCCTGATTTTCTTGTGACGCTCGGCAAGAAGACACGGAGCAACATCGGCTACTATGAGCGTTCTCTACACAAGTTGTTTGAAGTGCAAATCGGCTGGGTGGCGGAACCGGAGAAGCTTGACGCAGAAATGACGGCGCTCTTCAACTTGCACCAGCGCCGATGGAATAAACGCTGGCTTCCGGGCGTTTTCGGTAGTCCTAAGACACAGCTATTCCATAGAGACGTTGCGCTTTCGCTCCTTGAACAAGGGCATTTGCGCCTCTTTCGGATCTCGCTGGACGGTGAAACGCAGGCCGCGCTGTACTGTTTTTCATTCGGAGACCGCATTTCCTACTATCAGGGCGGCTTCGAACCTACAATGGCCAAATTGAGTTTGGGAACGGTTTTGACGGCCACGGCAATTCGCACTGCGATCGAAGAGGGCAAGACCGTATTCGATTTCCTGAGGGGCGATGAAGAGTACAAAGCTAAGTGGACACCCCTCGCTAAACGGAATACGCGCCGGATTGCGGTGCGCACACCACTGCTAAAGCCGCTCGCAAATGGGGCGCGCGCATTGGAGCAGGCAATCGAAATTCGCGCAAAAACACTTGCGCGACGCTTTAAGTAGCTTGTCGCAACAGACTAACGACCGCCATATTCCGGGTACAACAACATTTGTAAGGTTTGAGGGATTGATGAACGCAGCAATAAATTGCCTCAATCCGGTACAACGAGTGGACGATATTAGCGGGATACGCACCGAGGACGGCAGGAGCCCGACGTTTGTGGCGCTCTCGTAATCTGTGGAGAGTAGTTGACAATAATGACGAGACAACCCGATCCGGAGTCAGGTTTTCAGCGTCCATGCAAGCGCGCGCGCTTTTTGCGCGCCTCCTTCGTGATGTTTGGCACTGTGCTCGCAATGATGACCGCAGGATGCAAAGGCGGCGGCATTGGCGGACAGATGAGTTCGCACGACGAAGAAGTGCTTGGACGCAATGCAGCGCAGCAAATCCAGGCTCAAGAAAAATTCGTAACGGATCCGGAGGTCATAAGACGTGTCATCGAAGTCGCTCATCCGGTATTCCTTCAGGCGAACAAGGATCGTCCTGATGTAACGTTCAGTATTCACATCGTCGACGACAAGGAAGTTAATGCGTTCTCCATTCCCGGCGGCTTTGTGTATATCAACAAAGGTCTGCTGGATAAAATCGGAACCGATGACGATGCTCTCGCCTGTGTTATAGGGCACGAGTCTGCGCACATCGTTCGCCACCATGTGGCAAAGCAGATTGCGGACCAACAGAGCAAGGGGCTTCTTGTAAACGTGGCAGCGATTTTGGCCAAGAGCGACGCTGTGGGACAGATCGGCGGGACGATTGCTCAACTTCAGTCGCTGCACTTCAGCCGTCAGGACGAATACGAAGCTGATCGCTACGGTTTGCGTTATGCTTATAGCGCGGGATATGATCCTGCCGGCATGATCCGAACGTTCAGAATCCTTGAAGAGCTTGAGAAAAACAACGGCAATTCGGTCATTTATGCGCAGGATCATCCGGTTACCCGAAACCGGGCTTTACGCGCTCAAGAACAGTTGAGAGAGCTTCGAGCTAACCATGGGACGTATTTGACTGAAAATTACGACCCTGAGGGGGACAGGAAAGCGGCAGACCGAAACGGAATCAGTTATAATGCACTGGTGCTTGCGACAACTCCGTCGACACCGCTGCCGGGCAAAGTCGATCCTAAAGACCCGGACAATAAGAATGCCGACGAGCAAAAAGCAAACGGCAAGAACGATACTAAGCTTTGAAATCCGACCTGGAAGTTAAACGCACGGCATCGGGGCGTACACCGCCGGTGACCAAAACGCGGGTCGCTGCGGTCGTGCCGGCATACAATGAAGCCGCGCGCATCGGCGCTGTGCTTGAGTCGCTCAGGAACGCCAATGTGCTGGACGAGATCATCGTTGTCTCGGACGGCTCCACTGATAAGACCTACGAAGTCGCAACTGCGGTGCCCGGTGTCCACGCCATTCGTCTGCCCAGCAATAAGGGAAAGGGTGGGGCGATGCGCGCCGGCGCCCTGCAGTCCACAGCCGATGTTCTGATATTCTTTGACGCCGACCTCATCGGGTTAAAGCCTGAGCACGTGGCCGATCTCATTGCGCCGGTATGTTCAGGCGATGCGACCATGGCAATGGGAATATTCGAAGGCGGCCGCTGGCTCACAGATATAGCCCAGCGCATTTCACCCGGTATTACGGGACAGCGGGCTATTCGCCGCGACGTATTTCTGCAAATCCCCGATCTTGAGACAAGCGGATACGGCATCGAACTGGCGATCAACTACTACGTTCGCCACAACGGCCTATCTCGCAAGAACGTGCCGCTGCGCGGTATCACGCACCCGATGAAGGAAGAGAAGCTTGGATGGGTTCGGGGCGCAGCATCGCGACTACGCATGTACTGGCAAATGCTGCGCTTCAGTATCTCGTATAAGATGCACGGGCGTCCACCGAAGCCGAAGAAGTGACCTAACCCCCCGGTCGCTACCGCTCCCTTTCCCCCTTCCCTGCCAACCCACCAGTGGGTCTTAATGCTTCGCGGAGGGAAGGGGGCGTTCGTAATTACAGCCCAAAGCCTCTATCAATTGCTAACGTTATCGTCCACATCCACTTCTTGACACAGGCTAACCTGGTTGAACAAGCCAAGAGAGGCTCATTTACGATAACATAACCCAAGGCTAAGATCCTGCGGGATATATTGATGAACGTCCCCTTCCACGGGCTTTAGCCCTTTAGCGGGGAAGGGGATTGAGCGCTCTAAGGCGCGGGAGGGGTTAGGCTCTTCTCTCCGCCACAATTCCCTCGAACTTGTCGATATCGCGGCGAATCACGTCCAAGCTGGCGCGCCAGAACTCTACGGAATTGATGTCGATACCGAACTCTCTTGCAAGACTTGCGGCATCGGCGCGGCCCGTTGAGGACAGCAGGTTATCGTACCGATCGTAGAAGCTTTCCGGATCCTTCTCATATCGCGCGTACAAACCAAGGCCGAACAGCAAACCGAACATGTACGGATAGTTGTAGTAAGAGAAGGTGCTGTAATAATGGCCCTTCACTGCCCACATGTATGGATGCCGGACGTTCGGATCCAGACCATCGCCGTACGTTGCCTCCTGAGCAGCCGTCATCAACTCGCTGAACTCCTGAGCGGACAGCTCGCGTGTCTTCCGTGCTTCAAAGATGCTCTGTTCGAATTGGAAGCGGCTTGCGATATCCACCACCACCTGGCATGAACCCTGCAGCGTGCCCTCAAGGATGATCAATCGTTCGTCTGCGCCCGATGTTGCTACGGCGGCATTGCGGATGATCGTCTCGCAGAAGATGCTGGCTGTTTCAGCCAGCGTCATTGGAGATGACCTCAGAAGTGGCGGCCGGCCGGATATACAGAGGTTATGATATCCATGTCCGAGCTCGTGCGCCAGGGTGCTGACGGCATCGAATGACGGATCGTAGTTGGAGAGGATGCGCGATTCGTCGCGGATGACCTCCATGCAGAACGCTCCGCCAACTTTTCCCGGGCGTGGTTCTGCATCGATCCAGTTCTCACGGAATGCGCGCGCGGCGTAGTCGCTCAGCTTTGGCGAGAACGTTGCGAAGTTTGTCAGAAGGAAATCGCGGGCTTCATCCCAAGTCCAGGCGCGCTCTTCTTTAGCAACCGGGGCGAACATGTCGTGCCACTTTAGAGTTTCGCTGCCTAAAAGGCGCGCTTTTGCCTTTAAGTAACGACGGAAATCGGGAAATGATTCTTTTGCAGCCGTCATCATGGCATCAAGCGACGCCTGATCGGCATTGTTTCCAAAGAGCGATGCGGCGAGAGGCGATTCCCAGCCTCGTCGTCGTGAGACTGCGTTCACATGTCCCTTGATTCCGTTTAACGCCGCTGCAATCGGCACGCGCCACGATTCCCACGCGGCCAGTTCAGCCTCGTAGGCCCTTTTTCGCAATGCCGCATCCGCATTGTTGGCCAGGTTGCGAATTGCGCTCATGGGTAGAGATTGTTTTTTGCCGTCAACTTCCAGGTCGACGAGGATTTGAGAAGTAAGGTCATCATGCAGCTGTGCCCACGCGCCTGGTCCGGAAGGATTGAGTTCGGCGGCTAGGTCTTCTTCGGCGGGCGACATAAGGTAGTGCGAACGGACCTTGGTCTTGCGCAGCATAAAGGCATGATCCGCGCAGTGAGGCTTGGTTGCGATCGCCCTTTCAATGTCGAGCGCGCCGATCCATGCGGTAACCTCAGCATCAAGCTGCGACAGGCGAATAGTGCGCTGCTTCAGCTCACTGAGTTTTGCCTGCGCCACAAGGTCTTTGGAGTTGATTGAAACAAAGCTTGAGATATACGCCGAGACGAGCCCTAATTGCTCGCTGAGCGCATTCTGGGCCGCCAGCAGACGTTCGAGCGCGTCGGCCGGATCGGCATCGCTCTTGAGGGCAGCGAAAAGATTTACCAATCCGTCGATGCCGGCAACGGCGTCGTTGAATGCTTGCGTAAACTCAGGACTTTCCAGGGACGGGAAATAGGGAGTCATATCCCAATGCGGTAGAGTTGGCTTGCTGTCAGTCGCGGTAATCATGCCGCAAGCTTACCCGAAATTGCAGGCGCAAAACAAAACACCGTCCAAGCCATTTTGGCGGGACCGCTCGTGTGTTCTTAATGAGGAGCAAGAGCCAAAGAAAAGGCTGCCGGCATATACCGGCAGCCTCCTAAATGCCTATTACTAACCCGCTGGCGGGCTACCGGCTGTAGTCCAGGGTCGGCGGCCAATCGTAGTTGCTATAGTATGGAGTGCTCTTTTCGACGCGGCCGTCGGGATAAGAAACGACCCGATAGAATACGCCCGTGTAATGGCGCTCTCCAAGCCGTCTGTAGTGAGAGATTAGCTTGACCTTGCGGCCCTCTACGCCTTTGCCGAACAGCGATATGATCGCATGGCTGTGATTTGTCTTATACGAGATGTAGATCGGCGCATCGGTGTCGTTCTGGAACTTGAAGTCCTTCTGCCCCCAATACACGGTCGCGTCGCGCCCGGGAGAGGCATAAGGTATCGTGCGCACATGCTGGTGCCGCTCGACGATCTTCAAGTTTGCGATCATTGCCGCATTGAAAAGTGTCGTTGCGACCTGGCACATGCCGCCGCCAAGCTGAACTTCCATGTGGCCGTCGACGAATACGTGGCCTGATCCAAAGCCGCGCTCTGCCGTTCGCTCACCGACCGACTTGTTGATCGAGAACGTAGCGCCGGGTGGCACGACAGTCTTGTCGATCAATTCGATCGCGCGGCGCACAGTCTGTGTGCGGCCGACATCGCCGGCGTTGAACCGGGTCACAAAATAACCGATGCGCGTATCGATACCCGTGAGGTCCTGCTCCGATACGGCAGCATGCTTTGTAACCATGACCAGGTCAAGGTGTGTCGTGGTGGGCTGAGACTGGACAGCATGCTGAATGCGATCGACAGACGCATTGACGTCCAACGCCTCACCGTCGTGACCAGGAATGATCGTTGCTGGCGCTTGCTCGGTTCCATCGTCATCAGGGTTTGCGCTGACGACGACGGGATGGGAAACCGTGGCTGAGCGGTCCGTGTAGTCCTTGATTCGGGACAGATAGCGCTTGAGTTTATCTCGATCGACGGTGAACTCAAATGTGCCAGGCGTACTGTTGTTGGTGCCCCCATTTGCGTAACTCACTCCCAACATACGGCGGGACGGCTTCCAGGTACGGACTCCGTCACTGAGCCTTATAACTGTAGAGAGGCGATCTTTGCTCGAAGCCTGATCGGAATCGCTGTTCAGATCGGACGGGATGCCGGTTGATCTGGTGGTACGGCGCCGTCTCACAGTGTGGCGCTTCTTGTGAGTTGTGCGCTTGTGCGCAGATGCTGTCGCGGATGTAGTTGTGTTATCGATTGTGCCGGTCTGCGACGAGCCGGTGTCTTGCGCGTATCCGGTGATCGTATTCTGAACAACCAGAAGGGTCGAGATCAGTACAACAAACGCGCATCGAAAATTACGATGCATGGAATGGGTGTATCCTTTCAGTTCCGCAGGTCCATTTGGGAAAATTCTAATGTTGGGGTATTGTACCCCGTATGAGTGGTACCTTATTCCTATCGCTCACAAGTGTTGTTTAGTGTTCATAAGGACGACGAATGAAGAAGATTGAGGCGATCATCAGGCCACTGAGACTTGAAGCCGTGAAGACGGCGCTGGCCGAATCGGGTGTGACAGGCATCACCGTTAGCGATGTTCGTGGCTCCGGCCGGCAGGGTGGCCACAGTTCCTCGGCGTTCCGTGGCGAAGAATACATTATTCAGCTTCCTCCCAAGATCAAGCTGGAGATCGTTGTGCCGGAGGCGGATGTCGAAGCGGTTGTGACGGTACTTATGGATCAAGCCAGGACAGGTGAGGAAGGCGACGGGAAAATCTTTGTTTTGAGCGCTCTGGATGCCATAAGAGTAAGAACGGGTGAGACAGGCGATAGTATTTTGTAGGGTTCCTCACGTCTGCGAACACGCTTTATCTATCCTGTTTGATGTCCGGCGGCCTTGGGTAATTTGAGCCTTGCCCAGTGGAGCACTGTCCTGCGGTCCGGAATAAAGCGGTTTGACGTCTAAACAGCAGTATTGTTTCCGGCTGTGCCGTCTTCGCAATTCTTTGCCCGCGATGTGTATCTTCAGGCTTTATGCAGCCAGTGATCATGCTCAGCTCAAATCCCACATCTCTCACATATATTTTGTCCGATTTATTTTTGCCTGTGCGATCAATTGCAAGCAACGCTGATTGCGAAGCGCGTGTCGAATATCTTTGCAGCGTCCACTTGCACTGATGCATACCCGCTAATCACGAAGGGACCCGTAAGTCATGCCAGTGAAGCAACCCGTAGAAAATGCTCCCGAAGAGACTTATTCCGCTGAACAGCTCCTCCCCCTCCTCGCTGCCCTGCAAGCCGTGAAGTCCGGTGACTTCTCTGTTCGGCTGCCGGTAGACACCGGAGGTGTGCTTGCGTCAATCAGCAGGGCATTCAATGATGTGACCGGGCAGAACGAGGATCTTGCCAAGGAAACCGTCCGGGTAGCGCGGTTGGTAGGCCGCGAAGGGCGTATGACTGAACGGGCTTCTCTCGATACGGCTGTGGGAGCATGGCAGGAGAGCGTCGCTTCGATCAATGGTCTGATCGAGGACCTGGCTCGTCCGACAACGGAAGTCGCGCGCGTTATCACGGCCGTCGCCGAGGGAGATCTTGCGCAGAAGATGGCGCTGGAGATTGAGGGCACGCCGGTCAAAGGAGAGTTCCTGCGTATCGGCACCACAGTCAACACGATGGTCGATCAGCTCAGCTCCTTTGCCGCTGAAGTTACGCGCGTTGCCCGTGAAGTCGGCACCGACGGCAAACTCGGCGGTCAGGCGCAGGTCAAAGGCGTTTCCGGTATTTGGAAAGATCTTACCGATAACGTTAACGGCCTCGCCGGCAACCTGACTGCGCAGGTCCGTAACATCGCTCTCGTTACAACCGCCGTTGCTAACGGCGACCTCTCTCAGAAGATTACAGTCGATGCGCGCGGCGAAATCCTGGAGCTGAAGAACACTGTCAACGAGATGGTCGACCAGTTGAACAGCTTTGCGGCAGAAGTTACGCGCGTTGCCCGCGAAGTCGGTACGGAGGGAAAACTCGGAGGACAGGCGCAGGTAAAGGGCGTTTCCGGTATCTGGAAGGATCTCACCGATAACGTTAACCTGCTTGCAGGAAATCTTACCGTACAACTCCGGGACGTCTCCAAGGTCGCCACGGCCATTGCGACGGGCGATCTCGGGCAGAAAATCACCGTCGACGTTCAGGGCGAAATCCTTCAAATTAAAAATGTTATCAATGGCATGGTCGACAGTCTCAGCACCTTTGCCAACGAAGTTACACGCGTCGCCAAAGAAGTCGGTACGGAAGGAATCCTGGGAGGGCAGGCAGCCGTGCCAAGCGTCGCAGGCGTCTGGAAGGACCTCACCGATAACGTCAACTTTATGGCCTCTAACCTCACGACACAGGTGCGAAATATCGCCCGCGTCGTAACTGCTGTTGCAAACGGAGACCTCAGACACAAACTTATGCTGGAGGCGAAGGGAGAAGTCGCGGCGCTGGTCGATACCATCAACAGTATGACCAGCACTCTGAGCACCTTTGCCGAACAGGTTACCACGGTTGCCCGCGAAGTCGGTACGGAAGGGAAATTGGGAGGACAGGCCGAAGTGCCCGGCGTTTCGGGCACCTGGAAAGACCTGACGGATAACGTCAACTACATGGCGTCCAACCTGACTTCTCAGGTTAGAAATATCGCCCTCGTTACCACCGCCGTTGCGACGGGCGACCTTTCCAAGAAGATCACGGTCGACGTTAAAGGCGAGATCGCGGAACTTAAGAATACGATCAACACGATGGTCGATCAGCTCAGTTCCTTCGCCGCAGAAGTTACACGCGTTGCCCGTGAAGTGGGTACGGAAGGAAAGCTTGGTGGACAGGCCGAGGTCAAGGGCGTTTCCGGCACCTGGAAAGACCTGACGGATAACGTCAACTACATGGCTTCCAACCTGACATCCCAGGTCCGTAACATCGCGCTCGTTACCACCGCTGTTGCAAATGGAGATCTTTCGAGAAAGATCACGGTCGACGTTAAAGGCGAAATCCTGGAGCTGAAAGATACGATCAACACGATGGTCGATCAGCTCAGTTCCTTCGCCGCAGAAGTTACGCGCGTAGCCCGCGAAGTGGGTACGGAAGGAAAGCTTGGTGGACAGGCCGAGGTCAAGGGCGTTTCCGGCACCTGGAAAGACCTGACGGACAGCGTCAACTACATGGCCTCCAACCTGACTTCTCAGGTTAGAAATATTGCTCTCGTTACCACCGCTGTTGCAAACGGAGACCTCTCTCAGAAGATTACGGTCGATGTCAAAGGCGAAATCCTGGAGCTGAAAAACACGATCAACACGATGGTCGATCAGCTCAGCACCTTTGCAAACGAAGTTACACGCGTTGCCCGTGAAGTCGGCACGGAAGGAAAGCTGGGAGGGCAAGCAGACGTTCCAAGCGTCTCGGGCACCTGGAAAGACCTGACGGATAACGTCAACTACATGGCGTCCAACCTGACTTCTCAGGTTAGAAATATCGCCCTCGTTACCACCGCCGTTGCGACGGGCGACCTTTCCAAGAAGATCACGGTCGACGTTAAAGGCGAGATCGCGGAACTTAAGAATACGATCAACACGATGGTCGATCAGCTCAGTTCCTTCGCCGCAGAAGTTACACGCGTTGCCCGTGAAGTGGGTACGGAAGGAAAGCTTGGTGGACAGGCCGAGGTCAAGGGCGTTTCCGGCACCTGGAAAGACCTGACGGATAACGTCAACTACATGGCTTCCAACCTGACATCCCAGGTCCGTAACATCGCGCTCGTTACCACCGCTGTTGCAAATGGAGATCTTTCGAGAAAGATCACGGTCGACGTTAAAGGCGAAATCCTGGAGCTGAAAGATACGATCAACACGATGGTCGATCAGCTCAGTTCCTTCGCCGCAGAAGTTACGCGCGTAGCCCGCGAAGTGGGTACGGAAGGAAAGCTTGGTGGACAGGCCGAGGTCAAGGGCGTTTCCGGCACCTGGAAAGACCTGACGGACAGCGTCAACTACATGGCCTCCAACCTGACTTCTCAGGTTAGAAATATTGCTCTCGTTACCACCGCTGTTGCAAACGGAGACCTCTCTCAGAAGATTACGGTCGATGTCAAAGGCGAAATCCTGGAGCTGAAAAACACGATCAACACGATGGTCGATCAGCTCAGCACCTTCGCCGCAGAAGTTACACGCGTTGCCCGTGAAGTGGGTACGGAAGGAAAGCTGGGAGGCCAGGCTGAAGTCCGCGGCGTTTCCGGTACATGGAAAGACCTGACGGACAACGTCAACTTCATGGCCACCAACCTGACGACCCAGGTGCGAGGCATAGCCCGCGTCGTTACCGCTGTTGCAAACGGAGACCTGACGCAGAAGCTTGTTCTTGAGGCGAAAGGCGAGGTCGCCGCGCTGGCGGATACCATCAACAGCATGACCAGCACACTGAGCACCTTTGCCGAGCAGGTCAACACGGTAGCGCGTGCCGTAGGTACCGACGGTATCCTTGGCGGCCAGGCCCGAGTGCCGAATGTCGCCGGAACGTGGAAAGACCTCACCGACAACGTTAACTTTATGGCGTCGAACCTGACCACTCAGGTGCGAGGCATTGCCCGCGTCGTTACCGCCGTTGCAAACGGAGACCTGACGCAGAAGCTTCTTGTGCAGGCGAAGGGAGAGATTGCAGAACTGTCCGACACGATCAACAGCATGACGGACACTCTGGGGATCTTTGCAGAGCAGGTCACGACGGTTGCGCGAGAGGTCGGCACGGAAGGCATACTGGGCGGTCAGGCCAAGGTTGCCAACGTCGCAGGCACCTGGAAACACCTCACAGACAGCGTCAATTTCATGGCGAACTCGCTGACGACGCAGGTGCGATCGATTTCCGATGTTGCTACCGCTGTTACCAAGGGCGACCTGACGAGAACGATTGAGGTCGATGCCGAGGGCGAAGTTCTTCTCTTGAAGAACAACATCAACCAGATGATCTCCAACCTGCGCGATACGACGCAGCAAAATCAGGAACAGGACTGGCTAAAGAGTAACCTTGCGCGCTTCTCACGCATGATGCAGGGGCAGAAGAACCTGGAATCGGTGTCGCGGCTGATAATGTCGGAACTGACGCCGCTGGTATCGGCGCATCACGGCGTGTTCTTCGTAAACGATCCCTCCGAGGGCGACCTGATCCTGAAGTTGCTCAGCAGTTATGCATATCGCACACGCAAGAACGTATCAAATCGCTTCTATATCGGCGAAGGTCTTGTAGGTCAGTGCGCGTTGGAGAAGAAGTCCATCCTTCTCACCAATGTGCCGGCCGATTATATTCAAATCAACTCCGGGTTGGGGGAGGCGCCGCCTCATAATATTATCGTGCTGCCGGTTCTCTTCGAGGGAGAGATCATGGCAGTGATAGAACTGGCGTCGTTCAATCCGTTCAGCGCTATCCACCTGACATTCCTGGATCAGTTGATGGAGAGCATCGGCGTCGTTCTCAATATGATCGTAGCGAACATGAGAACGGAAGAACTGCTGGAGCAGTCGCAGAACCTCACGCAGGAACTGCAGAGCCAGTCAATGGAGCTTCAGTCTCAGCAGGAGCAGCTGAAGCGCACCAACGGCGAACTCGAAAATCAGGCGAAAGAGCTTGAGGAAAAGGCGACTTTGCTTGCCGAGCAAAATAACAAGGTCGAGCTCAAGAACAAGGAAGTGGAGCTTGCCCGGGCTGCACTGGAAGAGAAGGCCGAACAGCTTTCTCTCAGCTCCAAATACAAGAGCGAGTTCCTGGCTAACATGTCCCACGAGCTGCGAACGCCCCTCAACAGCATGCTCATTCTCGCGAAGCTGCTTTCCGATAATGCGGATGGCAACCTGACCGAGAAGCAGAGGGAGTTTGCCAAGACGATCTACGCGGCCGGTGGTGATCTCCTCAACCTTATCAATGAGATCCTCGATCTCTCGAAGGTTGAGGCCGGCAAGATGGAGATTCATGTAAGCGACATTCGCCTGGATCACATTTCGGAGTATGTCGAGAGGACATTTGCTCAGGTCGCCCATCAGAAGAACCTGAACTTCGGTGTCAAGATCGACAACCGCCTGCCTGCCGCGATCCGGACCGATGAGCAACGCCTGCAGCAAATCATTAGAAACTTGCTGAGTAACGCTTTCAAGTTCACGGACAGCGGGAAAGTCGAGATGACAATCAGTGTTGGAGATCGAGATGTCATCAACGATACCGGCGAGCTTCTGCCGGCCGGTTCCGTAATCGCGTTCTCGGTAACTGACACCGGTATCGGAATTCCGCGAAATAAGCAGGGATTGATCTTCGAGGCATTCCAACAGGCTGATGGAACTACGAGCCGGAAATACGGAGGGACGGGACTTGGACTGTCGATTAGTCGCGAAATCACCCGTCTCCTGGGCGGACGGCTGGTGGTGCAAAGTGAGCCGAATGTCGGCAGCACATTTACTCTCTATCTGCCGTTCGTAATCAACGAGCCGGACGTCATCACCGACGACCAGCCTTCCAAAGGGAATTTCGGCCCTTCACACCTCAATTACCGTTCGACACTGGAAAGCTTGAGGCAGGAAGGCGACGCAGAGGTGCGCACGGCGCCCAGTGACGATCGCGAGGATATTCAGCCGGATGACCGCATTGTGCTCATTGTGGAAGACGACCCGAGTTTCGCCGGCATCCTACTCAGTGTGGCTCATGATCAGGGCTTCAAGGGGATCATTGCGCAGCAGGGCGAGGCCGGTATGGCATACGCGAAGCGCTACAAGCCGCATGCCATTACGCTCGACCTGAAGCTGGTAGGATTGGACGGTTGGACGGTGCTTGACCGGCTCAAACGAGACCCCGAAACCCGGCATATTCCGGTCCATGTCATCTCCGTTATCGATCGTGAGCAGGGCGCGGCCATTGGAGCGATTTCATATCTCGAGAAACCGGTGAGCCGTGAGGCCCTGACAGGCGCATTCCTGCATATGAAGACCTTCATCGATCGCGACGTACGGCGTCTGCTGGTTGTAGAGGATGACGAGGTGCAGCGCTCGAGCATCGTTGAGCTAATGGGCAAGAGCGATATTATGATCGATGCGGTCGGCAGCGCCGAGGAAGCCGTTGCCAGCCTGAACAGCTCGGAATATGACTGCATGGTTCTGGATCTCACTCTGCCGGGTATGAGCGGCCTCGATCTTCTGCGACATATCAAGGAGAACCCGCGATACGCCGACCTTGCGGTCGTAATCTACACAAGTAAGGATCTTTCCAAGCAGGAAGAAGCTCAACTGAAGCGCTATGCGGTGTCGGTTATCACTAAAGATGCGCGTTCGGCAGACCGGCTGCTCGATGAGACTGCATTGTTCCTCCATAGAACCGTGGACCAGATGCCTCAGGCTCAGCAGGACATCGTTCGCCGCCGGCATATGCCTTCATCGCCAGACGAAGGCATTGCTAAAGTGAAGGAACCGGATGCCTCTTCCGGTGGAGCGACTAAAGTTAAGCCTGCAAGACGAATTGGCGGGAAACGCAAGGACACAGCTCCTGAAGGCATCAAAGAAGACACAATTTTGATTGTTGACGACGATGTACGAAATATTTTTGCGCTAACAAGCGTACTGGAGTCGCAAGGTTTCCGCGTGAAGTTCGCTGAAAACGGGCATGATGCTATTAGCGAACTTGAGTTGCAGCCCGATATAGATCTCGTGCTCATGGATGTCATGATGCCGGATATGGACGGATATCAGACGACCCGTCTGATACGCGCAAGCGATGGATTTGCAGAATTGCCGATTATCGCCCTTACAGCGAATGCAATGGAAGGAGATCGAGAAAAATGCCTGGAAGCCGGCGCCTCGGATTACCTTTCGAAGCCTGTAGATCCGGAACGCCTTATCGCCAAAATCCGAGACTGGATAGCCGGAAGAACCTCACGCTAGACCCATCGGCGTTCAATATCTTAGGACTCATTCAACAATAAACGCTTCATAAAAGAAGCCGCATTGAGAAGGAAATCCACTCTCGAAAAGAAGTGATAAATGCCGCGGGCGGCCTTAGAACTTGCAATTGAAAATATGCCAGAACGCACGGATGCGAAAATACTGATTGTCGATGACCGCCCAGAGAACTTGATTGCTCTGGAAGCCGTCCTTGAAGACCTTGAATGCCCAATCATAAGGGCAGCATCGGGGGCCGAAGCGCTCAAGAAGTTGCTCGTCGACGATTTTGCAGTCATTCTCCTGGATGTCCAGATGCCGGGAATGGATGGCTTTGAAACGGCGAGCCTGATCAAGGAGCGAGAGCGGTCCAGATATATCCCAATTATATTTGTGACTGCTCTCAGCACCGAGCTCAGGCATCAATACAAAGGCTATTCCACAGGAGCCGTTGATTATATTTCCAAGCCCTTTGACGCAGAGATCCTAAAATCTAAGGTATCCGTATTTATAGATCTGTATCTCAAAGAACAAATGATTCGTGAGCAAGCTGAGTTGATTCGGCAGAACGATCAGCGGGAAGCGGAATATGCGGCTCGTGAGTTGCAGGCGCGTTTGGAAGAACAACATACTCGTGAGTTGGCTCGTCGTGTCCGCGGGTTCTTAAAGGATGTCCTTTCCAGTGTCACTGAGGGGAAATTGGATCTCTGTGAGTCGTTGAAAGATCTTCCCGGCCCTTTAGAGCATTCCCTGGGCAAACTGTCGCTAACTCCTCCGGGAGCGATCCGCGAACTGCGCGTGATTGTTCAGGATGCTTGCACCGAGGCAGGTCTCGATGAGATGCGCGCACTGGATTTCGTCACGGCTTCCAGTGAAGCGGCGATGAACGCTGTCGTTCACGGAGCGGATGGCTCCGCAGAGACAAGCTACGATTCTCGTGGCTGTGTCCAGGTCCGGATAACGGATAATGGTGGCGGCATTGCGGTAGAAGATATTCCCCGGGCGACATTGGAGCGTGGATATACAACTGCAGGCACAATGGGGCACGGTTTCTGGATCATCCTCAAGACGGCGGACAGGATTTCGATGGTAACCGGGCCGGAGGGCACGATCATCGTTGTGGAGCAGGAACGCTCCACGCCACAGGCCCCCTGGCTGCGGGATTAAAAGTATTAACAAAATGAGCGTTCTGCTCCCGATAGCAGAACGCTCATTTTGATGGTAATTCTGCGGCGCCCTCAGCCAGGTTGGCGTGTATAATCTACGGATGTTTTCAATCCGCGTTGTCGCGCTTCTCCTTTCGACCGTTTTCTATGCCTCGGTTGCATGTACCAGTGAAGCGAATATTCTCCCTAAACCCTTTTCGCACACTCCCACAAATTTTCGGACCCATTTAAAGCCTCATCACAAAACGCCTGGCCATACTAGTTACATCGTGATCGATACAGCTCATCCTTCCAAATTGCTTCAAAGCTCAGTGGCGATCGGCGGGGCTTTGGATGGTCTCGATAAGGGTTCGGTCAATCAAGTATATTCGGCGCAGAATATCCGGGCGATGAAATCCGCCGGGTTGGGAAGCATTTCCTACCGTCTGCGCACAGAACTGGGCGGTGAGGCATGGCACTGGAACCCGCAAGGTTTCTGGAGCGACATCTCCCACAAACGTGGCTATTGGACGTCTTCAGCTTCGACCAATTCTCCCATCATGCTCTCGAACGGTTACCGTCTGCCTCGGCGAGGCAGTACCCATGATCAGGCCAACAACGACGGCTACTCCCGCATCGACGACGGCGACCCTGCCACATTTTGGAAGAGCAACCCTTACCTGGATAAGCGCATTGCGGGTGAAAACCACCCGCAATGGGTGATGATCGATCTGGGCAGCCGGAAGCCGGTTGACGCGATTCGCATCCAATGGGGCTCTCTATTCGCGCGAGCGTATCGCATCGATTACTGGCTGCCCGGCCCTGACGGCAAATGGGGCGGTATTGAAAATACCCTATACGAAGATGGAACATGGATTCCGTTCCAGCATGGCAATGTGCGCGATGGACGAGGGGGCGATACGCTCATTGACCTCTCAGATAAAGCCGTTACATGCCAGAACATCCGCGTATGGATGTCCCGAAGCTCGGCTGACGGCAGCATAACTGATGTGTCGGAAACTCATGGCGGCAAGAAAACTGTAGTCGATGTGCGCGACCGGGTAGGGTATTCGATACGAGAATTGGGGATTGGAACTACAGGCCGTTCCGGGCGATTCCTGGATTTTATGCGTCACTCTCATTCCGCGGCTGCGCAAACTCCTATCCAAACCTCTTCCACCGATTCCTGGCACAGGCCGGAGGATCGCGATCCTGATGTTGAACAGCCCGGTTTCGACCGACTGTTTGCCAGCGGACTTACTCGAAACTTACCGGTCTTATTTCCTCTTGGTATCGTGTACGATACGCCGGAAAATGCCGCGGCCGAGGTGAGGTGGCTTCTCGCCAAGAAGACGCCGATCCTTGGCGTTGAACTCGGCGAGGAGCCTGACGGGCAGTACATGACTCCCGAAGACTACGGCGCGTTGTATCTTCAGTTCGCTCATGCAGTACATCGTATCAATCCGAATCTGCAGGTTGGGGGACCGAGCTATCAGACGGTATCCAAGGAAAATCCCTGCTGGCCCGATGCATCCGGCGATAGATCATTTACTCACCGTTTTGTGAAGTATCTGAGACGGCATGGAGCAACGGCAGATCTCCAGTTTTTCTCCTTCGAATCCTACATGTTCGATGATGTATGCGGCAACCCTCTTCGCCATTTAAAGTCGATCCCAATGATCCTTGACGAAGCTCGAGCCCGTTGGCTTTCGGAAGGCGTGCCGGCCGATATTCCGTGGTATATAACGGAACTCGGATATGCGCCCTATGGCGGTGAGCCGGAAGTCGATCTTTCAGGCGCGATCGCAGACGCCGAAATAATTGCCAAGTTTCTAACACAAGGCGGCAGCGCAGCCTACTTCTACGGCTATGAACCAAACATCTTGATGAACGAACGGCCGCAATGCCAAACTTGGGGGAACCTGGCGCTCTTGCAATCGAACGACGATTATAGGATCCTAAGGCCGTTTGCGGCGTTCTACGCCATGCAGATGTTGACGAATCACTGGACAGGTCATGGCGCATTCAATGTCTACCCGGCAAAAATCTTAGACGAGCGCCATCGTGCTTTGGGAAGAGTAACTGTATATGCATGCTCTCATGGTGATGGTCACGTTTCGCTATTGCTACTAAACAAAGACGATTGCCACCCCATTCGTGTCCAACTTCCATCTATAAATGGAGGAGCAAAGCGCCAAATTCAGGTCATAACGTATGGCCAACGACAATATCATTGGCATCCAAGAGGAGAACATGGCTATGCTGATCCGAACTTGCCGCCAGCTACTTCCTCGCAAAGCTCACGTCAGATAATGATTCAGCCTAGTTCCATAACTGTCATTGAGTTGTAGGAAAGGATTTGTGTAATATATAAGATGATATAGTCTACAAATTCAATAGTATTTGTTTATGATATTAACCTTTGTGATAACTTTGAGCCAAGATGTGCCGCTTGTCTCCAAATTACACATCCTATATACTGAGGTCATCGAGTATACTAGTCCGATCTTATAACAGCCAATGCCGGCCAAGCAACCGACCATGAATGAAAACACCATAGCGCGTGAAGATATCACTCCTGATTTTCTGGAGAATATTCACCCTGGCAACATCCTCAAGCTGGATTACCTCCCCCGAATGGGAGTAACTCCTTATCGCTTTGCAAAGATGCTGGGCATAACGCAATCGCATCTCGCGGAACTGCTTGCAGGAAAGCGGGGCGTTACTGCCAACCTGGCGCTTCGGCTTGGCCGCGTCTTCGGCACAACTGCTCAATATTGGCTCTCCCTTCAGGACCACCACGACGTGCTCAAAGCATATGCGGAATATGCGGATGCCATTGACAGCATCCAGCCTTTCATCTGGCCTATGGAAGCTTGAACTCACATAAAGCCGAGAACGGGAAGGTATCGGCGCAGCGCCTGGAGTACATAGAGCAAAATGCAACGCCGGAGCGTTCCACAGGACGCCGGCGTTCCACACTGGAGTGCATGCATGAGCCTCAAAGTACTGTTTATCGGCGGCACCGGCATCATCAGCTCGGCCTGTTCGGAATTGGCCATCGAGCGTGGTATCGACCTCTATCTCCTGAACCGCGGGCAAAGTTCAAGGCCTGTTCCCGAAGGCGCGAAAATCCTGCATGGCGATATCCGCAACCCAGATTCCGTTCGGGCTGCCATTGCAGGCCATACCTTCGATGCCGTGGTTGATTGGATCGCATTTTCCACAGAGAATGTCGAGACGGACATTGAACTGTTCTCCGGCGTTACCAGGCAATACATCTTCATCAGCTCAGCCTCAGCCTATCAAAAGCCCGTTGCCAGTCAGCCAATTACAGAATCCACGCCACTTGCCAATCCCTACTGGGGATACTCGCGCGCTAAGATTGCCTGCGAAGAACGCCTCATGAGGGCATACCGCGAATCGGGATTTCCCGCAACGATCGTACGGCCCTCGCACACATACGACCGGACTGCACTGCCGTTTCTTGGCGGTTACACGATGATCGACCGTATGCGCAAGGGAAAGAAGGTCTTTGTGCAGGGTGACGGCACATCGCTATGGGTGATGACACACCACAAGGATTTTGCGAAGGGGTTTGTTGGTCTGCTGGGAAATCCGCGAACTATTGGCGACGCCTTCCAGATCACCTCGGATGAGGCGCTTACCTGGAACCAGATCTATGAGATCTTTGCGGATGCGGCAGGAGTGAAGGCGGATCTTGTGCATGTGCCGTCACGCGTGATCGGCGCATTCTTCCCCAACTGGGAAGAGTGGTTGTTTGGCGATCGAACACACAGCGTCATTTTTGACAATACCAAGATCAAGCGGATATCTCCGGATTTCGCGGCTACAATTCCGCTCTCGTGGGGCGCGAAAGAAGTGATCGAGTGGTACGACGCTGATCCGGCGCGCCGGGTGGTCGACGAGCAGCTTAACGCGACGATCGACCTCATGATCGCCGCGCAGGAGAGCGTGCGGCCTCAATAAGCGGCTCCCAACTTGCCAAGGGCAACGCGCATTCTGTATAATCACCGGTAATGTCCGATATTGAAACTGCCGAATGGCTCAGTGAAGGCCGCAGGGTGCTTCAGGAAGCCTCGAATGCTCTGGCACAGCTCTCAGGACGGCTGGATCCCCACCAGTGGACGACCGCCGTCAAATTGATCTTATCGACGCAGGGGCGCGTTGTGGTGACGGGAATGGGCAAGAGTGGCGCTGTCGGGAAGAAGATGGCCAGCACCCTTGCCAGCACCGGCACCCACGCGTTGTTTTTGCATCCCGCGGAAGCCGTCCATGGCGACCTTGGGATGCTCGCTCCGGGCGACACAGTCATCGCGCTTTCTTATTCCGGCGAGACGGATGAGCTGCGCGCCATCCTTCCGGGTATTCGCCGGCTGAAAATCCCCATCATTGCCATCACAGGCAATCTCCGCTCCACCCTTGCCGAAGTCTCCGATGCCGTCCTGGATGTGGCGATCGGCAAGGAAGCCTGCCCGATGAACCTGGCGCCCACCACGAGCACAACCGCCATGATCGCCATGGGAGACGCATTGGCCATTGCCGTAATGGGCGCGAGGCGCTTTAACGAAGAAGACTACGCCAAGCTGCATCCGGCCGGCTCTCTTGGCCGGCGGTTGACGCTACGTGTTGCGGATGTCATGCGCACCGGTGAAAATATCGCGATCGTGAAGCGGTCGCAGACGATGTTGGAAACGCTTTTTGCGATGACCGAGGCCCATTACGGGGCCGCCATCGTCGTGAACGAAGATGGCTTGCTTTGCGGCTTGATTACGGACGGCGATATCCGCCGGCACCTCATGGACGATCCCGACCTCTCGTCGCGGCTGGCCGGGGATGTCATGAATGGGACACCTGGCGTCGTGCATCCGGAGATCCTGGCCATAGAAGGGTTGAAGCGTCTGGACGACTTTCATCCCATGGAGGGCAGCAAGGCCGGAGAAGCGCCTGTTGTCGATGCGGACGGCAAGCCGGTTGGCATGCTGACCCTCAAGGAGCTTGTACGAGCGGGGTTGGGTGTCGAATGAAGAATGTCTTGTGGTTTGTCATGGACATCGACGGCACCCTGACCGATGGGACGCTTGAATACAGCAGCGACGGTGTCGATCGAAAGCGATTTCACGCCGCCGACGGCCTGGGTATCGTTATGGCGCGGGCATGCGGCTTTCGGATCGCGGCTATCTCAGGAAGAACCAGCCCGAGCGCCCATAAGCGGCTGACTGATCTGAAAGTTGATCGCATATTCGAAGGGATCGGCGATAAGGCGCTGGTGTTGCGCGTGCTTCTCAACGACGAAGGCCTTGCGCCGGATCAAGTTGCGTATATCGGCGACGATATCAACGATTTGCCTGCGTTCGATGTGGCCGGCGTTCGGTTCGCAGTAGGGGATGCATCGGAAATCTTGAAGCGCAAGGCGGATCATGTGACCGTACGCAACGGTGGACGCGGCGCGGTGCGAGAAGCCATCGAGTCCATCCTTTCAGCGCAGGGACGGCTCGACGAGGCAGTTGAAGCCTATCTGAGCGCCAGTAGAGTGGGACCGCGGCAATGACCGCTGTTCACATCTTCCACACCAATGATTTCCACAACCATCTGTCCGAGGCGCAGGCAGAGAGAATCCGGGCCGCTAGAGCCGGTTACGAAGATTCTCTGCTGCTTGATTCCGGCGATGCTGTGTCGGCCGGCAATGTCGGCGTGCGGCCGGGTGGGGAACCTATTCTGACATTGATGTCGGACCTGGGATACAACTCGATGACGATGGGCAATCGCGAGTTTCACGTCGCGGATACTCTCCTGAGGTACAAAATCGGCTCAGCGCGCTTTCCTATCCTCAGCGCCAATATGAAGTGGAAAGAAGATCGCGGTGAGACGCTGCCGGTCTCCCCATATCTGTTGACGACGATGAAATCCGGCGTCCGCATCGGGATTATCGGCGTTACAGTGCCGATGGTGACGTCGCGGATGGCAGCAAAGGTTCTCAGCGCGTTTCTGTTTGACGATCCGGTGATGACAGTTTCGCGCATTGCCGCGGAGCTTCGCGAACAGGTGGACCTGCTAATTGCCGTAACGCATATCGGGCTGCGGCAGGATGAGCGATTGGCTGCAGCATGTCCCCTGTTGGATCTTATTATCGGCGGCCACTCTCACAACGTTATCGCCGAGCCGATGTATGTGGCCGAAGTGCCCATACTACAGGCAGGCTGGTACGGTCACTATATCGGACATACGACCGTCACTTTAAAGCCGGATAGACGTCCTGAAATCTCCGAAGAATTGATCAGGTTAAAAGATGCATGATGCGATGATGCCGCTCTTATTCCTTCCAATCGCCCTGATTCTCATTGCCGCCGGACGCGCCGCAGCCAGGCTGCTCGGTCTTCCGCAGAGCATAATGATCCTTGAGCGCAATCTCGCGGGATTTGCCGTCGGCCTTGGCATATTGTCCTATGCCATGCTGGTGATCGGTCTGGCCGGTGGTCTGTATCCTGCGGCTCCATGGGCGCTGCTCGCTGTCTTTGCCGCCTTAGGGGCCAAAGAGATAGCGTCCATGGCGCGTGAAGCCAAGGATGCGTTGCAGTCGTGTTTTCATCCCCAGGGAACGGTATGGCTCCTCATCGGCACTCTGGCGCTCTTCGGGGCTCTGGCGCTGGTGGGCGTTTTGGCACCTCCTGTAAAGTTCATGCTCGTTCACGGAGCGCTTCCGCCGGCGTCGTCCGGTATCCCAGGGATGACCTACACGGAGTTCGACAGCCTTTCCTATCACCTCGCCGATCCTAAGATCTTCATTCTCAGCCACCGCATTCACTACATCCCATGGGAGTATCACTCGAACTTCGCCTTCACGGCTGAGATGTGGTACATGTGGGCGATGCTCGCCGTGAAGGGCAGTATACCGCTGGCGAAGATGTTTCACTGGTCCTGCTGGCTAGCTACATCCCTTGCCGTCTATGCATTCGGTTCCCGGCGTTTCTCCGTTCGGACCGGCGTTACCGGCGCGATACTTTTCGCTACGACGCCCATGGCATTCTGGGAAGCCGGCACGGCATATGTCGATTTAAGCACGGCGTTCTTCCTAACGGCGTCCCTGATGGCCGTCGCAGCGGCAGTGCAGGACGACGGCAAGGGGTGGCTGAAGGTTTCCGCCGTGCTGATGGGATTTGCGCTCGGTACGAAGGCGACTGCGGCTGTGAGCCTGGTGCTGATTGTCATCGGGCTGCTGTGGTGGAAGTTTGGTCAGACCCGCAGTGCCGCTGCTGCGCTCAAGACGGCTGCTGCGTGGGCTGCCATTGCCGTGGCGATAGGGTGCCCATGGTATATCAAGACGTTTGCCTATACCGGCAACCCGGTATTTCCTCTGGCAACGAATATTCTTGGCGGCAAATACTGGAACGCGGATTGCGCAAAGACTTTCGAGTCCTGGAACGCCAAGTTCGGCCTGGGGCATAAACCGATCGATCTGCTGCTGGCGCCATGGTCTATGACGATGTTTGTCATGCCCGGCCATCCCGCGGCCTTGACGGGAACGAATAATCAGATTGTGCCTCTGTATCCCTTTCTCGATCCCGGAAATAGCGGAGACAAGCCTTTTAACGATTTCCCATCGGAGTTCGCCACATTAAGCCCTGTTTTGCTGGCCGGGCTATTTGCTCCACTGCTCCTGGGAAAGACACGACGTCTGGTCAAGGCGCTTGCCTTCTATGCGCTTGCCGCATCGCTGCTGAGCTTCATTGCCATGCAGTACGCTCGATACCTGCTGCCAATTGCGCCGGTCTTGTGTCTGTTAACGGGCTATTTGATCGACCAATTGCTCTCCCGCCGTTCTCTGACCGGCAGGACTTTGGCGGCGTTTACAGCTGTTTCTTTTGGATTTTCGGCGGTGATGGCTTCCGAACTCGCCGGTTCTCAGTCGGCCGTCGCATTTGGGCGGCAGGATCAGACGGATTACATCGAGCATGGTCTTGGCGTCTATCCGGCAATTGATTTCGTCAATAAGCAGCTGCCTGCGGATGCAAGTCTCGTTTTCTACGGCAACCCTCTTGGCTTCTACTGTGATAAGCCGTATATGTGGGGCGAGAAGGGATTCAGCGCGTATATCCCCTACGAGAGTATGCATTCGGCTCAGGATCTTCTGGCTGAATTCCATAAAAAGCACATTACTCATATCCTTGTAGACACCACAGCCATTAAGTTGCAGCCGGCCACGGATTGGACTGGATGGCTCTATGAGCTGACGGCTGCACGCTCAAACCCGCTGTTTTCAGCCCATGGAGTGGCAGTTTATGCTCTTCCGGCGACTTAGAGTATGCCAGGGTGGGGAAGGCCGTATAATCCGGTCTTCGGCTGAGGTATACTCTGTCGACCCCGGCCCATTCGTCTAGCTGGCCAAGGACGCTGCGTCTTTCAGCGCAGAAACAGGCGGTTCAAATCCCCTATGGGCTATATGCTCCGTTGACGGTTGTATATGGGTGGGGTTATAATGAGAATAGGGGCAGTGTTGCTTCCATCTCGAAATTCATCGTCGGCGCCTTGGCGCCTCTCCGAATTACAGGCATCACTTCTTCATGCGTCGAACCAAGATCGTCTGCACTATCGGCCCGGCAACCAGTAACCTAGAAGCCCTGCGTCGTCTCGTCGACGCAGGCATGGACGTTGCCCGGCTCAACTTTTCTCACGGCAGCCATGACGAGCATGCGGAGGTCATCAAAAACCTGCGCTCTCTCTCCCAAGAAATGGATCGCCCAATCACCATTCTGCAGGACCTCTCCGGTCCTAAGGTTCGTGTTGGGAAGATTGCCAATGAGGGAGTAAATCTTCAGACCGGCAACGATATCCTTCTTACCATGGATCGCGTTCCCGGCGACGAAACGGCAATCAATTTGCCGGTTCCGGAAATCTTCGAAGTCGTCGGTCCCGGCACGCGGCTCATGCTCGATGATGGGCTGATCGAGTTGCGGGTGAAGCAGCGCCGCAGCGAGAGTCTCCTGTGCGAGGTGATTGTTGGCGGCAAGTTGACGTCCCATAAGGGCGTCAATGTTCCGGGAGTGTCGATTCCGATCGCCTCCGTGACGGACAAAGATCTCGACGATCTCCACTTTGGGATTCAGCAGAAAGTTGACTGGGTTGCCGCGTCTTTTGTGCGATCTGCAACAGATATTGCAGTATTGCGTGGCGTTTGCGAGGCAGCTCGTGTTAAAATCCCTTTAATAGCTAAGATCGAGAAGCACGAAGCGATCAAGAACATCGACGAAATCATGGCATCGGTCGACGGTATCATGGTTGCCCGTGGTGACCTGGGAGTAGAGGTCCCGATCGACGAAGTGCCTGTGCTGCAGAAAATGCTGATCCTTAAGGCGAATGCAGCCGGCAAACCGGTTATCACTGCGACACAGATGCTGGATTCCATGATCCGGAACCCGCGGCCGACACGCGCTGAGGCCAGTGACGTGGCCAATGCGATCCTTGACGGCACGGACGCAGTTATGCTATCCGGGGAAACAGCGGTTGGAAGCTATCCGTTCGATGCGGTACGTATGATGGCGCGTATTGCGTCCCATACGGAAGCCTCGCTTAACTATGCGAAGATTCTTGACGAGAAGACGCGCAGCACGCCGCATGGCAGTTTATCCGTGACAGGAGCTATCAGCGAGGCCACCTGCGATATCGCGCAGGACCTCCAGTGCTCCGCAATTCTTGCAGCGACAGCAACGGGCAGGACGGCCCACATGGTTTCTAAGTATCGGCCTCGCGCGGCGATCATCGCGCCGACGCACATGCTGCCGACATACTACCGTCTCGGCCTCGTATGGGGGGTTGTGCCCGTGCTTGTCGAAGTCGCAGAAGATGCAGACAGCATGATGCAAGTCTGTATCGACGCCGCCACAAAGACCGGTTTAGTCGCACAGGACGACCTTGTTGTGATTAGCGGAGGCGTGCCGGTGGGAAAATCGGGAAGTACGAACTTTATCAAGGTCCATAGGATAGGGCAGCCCTTGCGGCCGCTTTAATCCTGTGACCGGAATATCGCTGCGCGCGCTTGAGGCAATCGCCTCGCCGTTATTGCGCGCAGCAAAAGACAATTGCAACGCATTCGATCCACGACTGAGGTTTTCGTTATGGACAGCCGTACACCAGACGAATTGTTAGATGAAACAGAGGAGTTCCTCGACGAGGTACGCCCGGTTCGCCCTCGCCGCTCGCGGCGGAGCCGAATCCTTGGCCTCTGGGCGCGTCTGGGGCTTCTGGCGCTGTCGTGCGCCATTCTGCTTACGGCGGCGGTGGCTATTATCGCAAAGGTGATACGGCCCTATCAGCAAGGGCGCGAACTCCATGCGCAGGTGGAAGTCCTTAAAACACAGCTCGCCAAAAAACAGTCCGAAAATGCCGGCTACGAGCACAAGCTAGCCTATTTGCGCACTCCGGAGGGAGTGGTCACAGAGGCGCGCAAGCTCGGATATGTGCGGCATGGCGAAATACCGGTCGTGGTAGCAAATTCTCCGCAGAGCCTTGAGGACGTTTCTGTCCCGGCTACTGCTAAGGCGGCTGCGGCTTTAGGCCCAGTTGAGCGCGCTAAGAATTATGTGCGCTCGATCCTAGGAAGGCGGTCGCCGTGATACGAAAAGAATTTACACATGACCAAAGAGATTATTGTCAACGTCGATAACCGCGAGACTCGCATTGCGGTTATCGACGAAAAGCAGCTGGTTGAGCTGCATGTTGAGCGAGAGCAGAGAGTTGTCGGTAACGTCTATAAAGCGAAAGTGGACAATGTCCTGCCCGGCATGGATGCCGCTTTCGTGGAGATCGGCCTGGAGCGCAATGCGTTCCTTTACGTTGCGGACATTCTACCGGAAGACGAAGACGACAACCGATTTAAGGGACGCGATCGCCGCGACCTCCACATTAAAGACCTCGTTTCGCGCGGCGACCAACTCCTTGTACAGGTAGTTAAAGGTCCACGCGGCACGAAGGGTTCGCGCGTCTCCACGCGTATATCCTTGCCCGGGCGCTTTCTTGTGCTCATGCCGGAGGCCAACAACCTAGGCGTGTCTCGCAAGATCGAGGAAGCGAAGGAACGCGACCGGCTAAAAAAGATCGTGCAGAGCTTTCGCGAGCCCGGCTTCGGCGTCATTGTCCGGACAGAAGCCGAAGGACGCGGACTGGCTGAGCTGCGGCTCGACTACGTGATGCTGACTGAGACCTGGCGTGAAATTCAGGCCAAGTCAAAGTCCACGCAGGCTCCTGCGCTTATTCACCAGGACACCGGTCTCGTCTACAAGATCCTGCGCGATGCCTTCGGATCCGATATCGGCCGTCTCGTGATCGATTCCCCGAGCGACTACGCACAGGCGCACGAAATCATTGCGCGTGTCTCACCCGACCTTCAGGACCGCATCGAGCTGTACGACGGCGAGAAGCCCATCTTCGAGCACTTTAAGATCGAAGACGAGATCAGTCGTCTCCTGAAACGCAAGGTGTCGCTCAAGTCCGGCGGCTCGCTGATCATCGATCAGACGGAAGCGCTTGTCTCGATCGATGTCAACAGCGGCAAGTTTACGGGAAGCACGGGCCTTGCCGACACGATTCTGAAGACGAACCTGGAAGCCACCGATGAAATTGCGCGCCAGCTCAGGCTGCGCGATCTTGGCGGCATGGTCATCCTTGACTTCATCGACATGGAGAACAATCGCGACAAGAAAGCGGTCATGGATGCATTTGTGCGGGCGCTGAAAGATGACCGCTCGCGCACCAAGATTTCCAGCATTTCGGCGCTTGGTCTGATCGAAATGACGCGAAAGCGCACCGGCGAAACGGTCGATACGGCGATGACGGAGATCTGTCCATACTGCCAGGGGCTTGGCCGTATTTCGTCTGCGGAAACTGTTTCCCTCCAGATCGAGCGTGATTTGCGTCGTTTGACTGCCAACAGCAACAACGAAGCATTCTATGTTGCCTGCCATCCGCAGGTTGCAGCGCACCTCACGGGGCCGCAGGGCGAGGACATTGAGTCTTTGGAGATCGTGCTGCGCAGGGCCATTTTCGTGCGGCCTTTGCCGTCATGGCACCATGTCGAGAAATACGAGATGGATCAGGGCTCCATTCAAAAGTTTGAGGCTCAGCAGGCGCTGCCCGAGCGTGGACAGATCGTGGAGGCCACAATCTCGCGTGAGGATCCGCACGGCGACCGCGCGCCCTGGGCTCTGGGCTATCTGCTCCCGCAGCGGCAGGTGCAGATCGATATCAGCAACGGCTTCAAGTATCTGGGGCAGACGGTTCGCGTCAAGATTATCGATGCGCGCCGAAGCATTCTGATCGGCGAAGTTGTGCAGCAGAATTCCGGTCGCAGCCCGGGCGGACAAGCGCCGCAGGCAGCGCCCAGGGATAACCGACCGACAGGGGATAAGAAATCCCCGAAAGATAAAGTAAACGCTGGGTTGACATAGACGCATCCCACGTGTTATACTATCTCCCGTTGTCTCATAAATGAGCGAAAGGATACGCAGAATGTACGCAATCGTCCGCGCCGGCGGCAAGCAGTACCGCGTTGAAGAAAACGGCATCGTCACGATCGATAAGCTCGACGGCGCCGCGGGCGACTCGATCACCCTGGGCGATGTGCTCTTCATCGGCGGAAATGACGCGCCTCAATTTGGCGCTCCCACCGTTGCAGGTGCTTCAGTCACCGCCACCATACTTGGTCAGGTGAAGGGTAAGAAGATCAACGCATTCACTTACAAGCCGAAGAAGAATATTCAGAAGCACTGGGGTCATCGCCAGCAGTTGACCCGTGTCCGCATCGAAACCATTGCTGCCGGATAATTGTCCGGTAATGCCGGTATGAACGAGGGGTAGAGCCCATCTCTACCCTTTTGCCATGTTTCCGGGCTCAAGACGAGCGAAACTCGCAATGCCTTCCGGGGCACTGCGGCGAACGGAAGTAAAGCTGCCGGCTGTACGAATCAGGAGAACACTGAACTATGGCACATAAAAAGGGCGTCGGGTCTACCCGCAACGGCCGCGATAGTAATCCCCAGATGCTCGGAGTCAAGGAATTCGCCGGCGAGTACGTTCGCGCAGGCGCTATCCTTGTCCGCCAGCGTGGCACCAAGTTCGATCCCGGCGTCAATGTCGGCATGGGCAAGGACTACACGCTGCATGCTTTGATCGACGGCTATGTGAAGTTTGAGGGCCACAGCAAGGCCAACAAGCGGATCAGCGTCTATCCGACATCACCGAACACTCCCGTTGAAGCCGCCGCCGAATAGTCTGCAGCATCAATATTTAAACACAAGAGGGCAGCCGCAATTGCGGCTGCCCTCTTGTGTTTGTAAGCTATAGGCGCAGGCTCCCATCAATCCGCCAGCGCTCTGTTTTTAGTCTCGATCACGAGTGGCAGGAACAGCAGAGCTACCAGTGGGATGAAGCCCAGGTAGAACATCGTGTGCAGGCTCACATCCAGGAAGTGCTTGCTCTTAAGGGCTGTATTTGCGATCAATATCGGTCCGGCAGCAGTAATCAGGCGGCCCACATTGTAGCAGAACCCTGCGCCCGTGGCGCGCAGACGGGTGGGGAACAGCTCGGGCAGGTAGAATGTAAAGCTGCCGAAAACCCCGAATACGGTGAGGCCGATCGGGAAATACATTAACAGCTGGGTTTCGGCCGGCCACCGATGCCCGAATGCCGTGAGGAGAGCCGCTGCGGACAGTACCCAGTAGATCGCGAACATGGGCTTGCGTCCGAGGATCTTTGCTGCCGGAATAGTCAACAGAGTTCCTATGAGGCCGCCGATGTTGAAAGCATTGGAGCCAATTGTGATCCAATCCTGCTTCAGCCCGTTGATCTGCGTTTTGTCCCATCCAAGCGCCTTGCCGTGTTCCATAGCAAGGTTACCGGCAATTACCTGCAGAAATGCGTTGCAGGTCCACCAGGTCAACAATACAGTAAGCGCGGGGATAAAGCCGCTGATGGTCAACCGGATGTTTTCCGGCTGGAAAAGTTCACTGATTTTTCCGCGAGTTTGCTCGTCGGTCGCCTTCCATCTTTCAGGTTCCTTGATAAAAGACCTTACTCCCATGGCAAAGAATGCCGGGAGCAGACCCGATGCCAGCACCCAACGCCACGCAGCATCAGGATTGTCTTTGAAAATCGTTCCGGAGATCAGGCTGTTTACGAAAACCGCGAGGAATAGTCCTGCCGGCGCGGATGTGTAGAGCAGCGCTCCTGCCTCCACACGGCGCTTCTCGGGCACTACTTCTGCAACGAGCGATGCGCCCGCTGCCCATTCGCCTCCGATTCCCAGACTGGCGATGAACCGGAACAGGATAAGAACCGGCATGTTCGGCGCGAGGGCGCAGGCTGCCGTACCGAGCGCATACACGATCATGGTGAGCATAAGCGTGCGCGATCTTCCGATACGGTCCGCCACACGCCCGAACAGCAATCCTCCCAGAGCCCATCCGACAAGCAAAATCGATGTTCCGATGCCTGTCCAGTAAATGGCGATCTTGCCCGCGTTAGGATCCTTCGCGGAGAGATGCATGAGGTTTGGAACGGCGTTTGTCGATACGAAGTTGAACAGGAGACCGTCGAATACGTCGAAGCCCCAGCCGACCCAGGCGGCGAAAAGCACGGCCCATTGGTAGCGTGTTAATCCTAACGGCCCCGTTTTAGGTGGCAGCGGCTTAGATACACCCGCAGTGGGTATATGATTTGTGTTGGTCATGAAGTGGAAACCTTATCGAAGTACTGGTGGACTGTGCTCGGCTGTATAGGTTTTGCAAACGATACTCAGCAACAATATAACTATATGGCGGCTGAAGCATTCGGCACACGGTCTGATAATTCCTTGTATTTTCTCTTGCAATTGCCGGTAGGGAACTCAAGTATATTCGGTATACGTTTACATAGTGAGAGAACAATATGAGACGTTCTCAATGGAGTTAAGAAGATGAATGCCAATCCGTATTACGTGCAGACGCAGAGCGCGCAGCTGACACTGGTTCAGCGCGTGAGCTTGCTGCTCTGTACGGCGCTTCTGGTGACGGCAGGCGCTGCGACATGGGCAATATCCGTGCAGATGCCAAGCGGGCTGGTCTTTCCGCTGGCGATCGCTGCATTTGTTTGTGTGTTTGCTCTCGGAGCAACGCGCCGTAACGCCGGCCTTGGCCTGGTATTGCTCTACGTGTTGAGCTTATTGGAAGGGCTTGTGATAGGGCCGATGCTTGGCATGATCATGAGCAGCTTCGCTAACGGTCCGATGATTGTCGCCGAATCGGCTGCGCTTTCCGCGATACTCGTCGGCGGTCTCGGCACATATGCCTGGATCAGCAGCAGAGATTTCGGTTCGCTCGGCAAATCGCTGTTCTGGGCGCTGATCGCTTTGATCGTTGTGGGCTTTATCTCAGCGTTTGTGCACCTTGGCGGGTTCATGCAGATGCTGTACGCCCTCGCCGGAACGGCAATATTCTGCGGTTACGTTCTATATGATGTCTCAAACATCAAGCTGCGCTATGGACCGAACGATGCTGTTATCGCGACCGTGCAGCTCTATCTGGACTTCCTGAACATATTTATGTTCATTGTTCAAATATTGACCAACGTGTCCGGCGGATCGCGCCGCAGCGACTAAGCCCCATGCTCTGTGGCATAGGCAAGTCGTCAATAGCGGGCAGGGTTTGGCAGGAAGCCGGCCCCTGCCCGTCGAAACGAAGAGTATGGAACAGAACAGCCGTATTCTCTTGCCCCTTGATTTTCCCACACCGGAACAGGCCGTCTCATGTGTAAACCTGCTGCGCGACGATGTCGCAGGGTTCAAAGTCGGCCTTGAGCTCATTAACTCCGCAGGTTTCGATATCTTCGATCAGATCAGGCAAAACGCCGGCCCCGCAGCCAAGATCTTCTACGACTGCAAATTACACGATATCCCCAACACCGTAGCAGGAGCTTCACGCGCCATTGCCAGGCGTGGATTGTGGATGTTCAACATTCATGCATCCGGCGGCAGCGCGATGATGCAGGCGGCCGTGAAGGCGGCGGAAGAGGGGGCCGAGCAGGGGGGGCACTCCAAGCGTCCCATCGTGATAGCCGTCACTCTTCTCACAAGCATCTCGGCCGAAGTCCTTTCGACGGAATTAGCGGTCGGCAGAACCGTTGCCGGGCATGTGACGGCGCTTGCGCGCGTGGCGCAGGATGCCGGCTGCGACGGAGTTGTAGCGTCTCCGCACGAAATCGCAGCGATACGCGCGGCATGCGGCCCGGAATTCACCCTCGTCATTCCCGGAGTTCGGCCGGCAGGAGCGGATGTCGGCGATCAGAAGCGCGTGATGACCCCTGGCGAAGCGGCTTCGGCAGGCGCGGATTACCTGGTAATCGGCAGGCCGATTACAGCCGCTCCGGATCCTCTTCTGGCTACCCGGACTATCAATCGAGAGGTTGCCGGGAACACCGCGTAGCTCCCCGGCGTAGACGATATGTTGAACTTCAAGCGAGGTAACTGAAAGAGCGACATGGAACGTAAACATCGAGTGGTGGTTTTCGCCGCGGCCGCTGTGACTGCAGCTCTCGGTTTGCCTCAATCCGGCCAGGCCGGACCAGTGACGGGAATGGCAGCCCACGTATCGCCATTCGGACGCGCGGGTATTTGGGTTGATGACGAATACCCGCTTCAGGGCGCCGGCGTGTTTACCCTGGAAGCAACACTCACGAAGGTGGATGTGGAGCGGGATCGACTAAGCCTTACAGCGGACAATGGTCGCAAGTATGTCGCCGACGCCTACGATGTTAAGATCACTTTGCTGGATCGTCCGGGCAAAGGTGAGGTTGGGGACCTGGTTCCGGGGATGCGCGTGCGCATCAGGGGATATCTCTTGTCGGCGGATATCATTGCCGCCGACCGTCTGCGTGTCCTGCCGCTTGCGGCATCGACTGCCGAGAAGAAGCCGCCCGTTGCGAAGGCTCCTCTGGATGAGCGGCCGTCGTCTATCGTCAAGACGCCACAGGACACACGCCCTCCGGCTCAAAAGACCGCCAAGGTTCCTGCTGCCACCGGCCGCTACTACCATCCGGAACCGATCCGGATGCGCGGGACCGTTGACAGTGTTGACGATGCGACAGGCACAATCGTCATTCGCGTAAAAGACCATACTCGCACTGTCCTCGTAAGCTCGACAACCGACCTGACCGACATTACGGATGTCGATGATACTCATATCGGCATTAATCCGGGAGATCGCATTACTGTTCAGGGGACGCTTCAGCAAAACGGCACAGTGAAGGCGACAGGAATCAGCCGGTCACGCAATATCGAAAAAGTGGCGACACGTCCGGTAAAGCAGGCAGATACGGATCACCAGGTCATCGGGCATATAAGCCGAACGAGCAGCAAGCTGTCCGACCGCGACATCAAGATCGTAACTCGACCGGGACAGGAAGTCGAGGTTCAAGTTGGCCGTGGCGTGCCGGTCCTGCGGCATGGAGAGCGGATATCGGTGCATGACCTGACGCGGGACGACATTGTCCGCGTCGAAGGCGACTACGACGGCGACGGCTTCAAAGCAACTCAGGTCGAAGTGCTCGAAGCTTATCCGCCGATGTAAACGCTTATTCGGTCAGCCACTTAGCTCGATCGCCGAAGGGCAGTGAGAACGATTCGGCGACATCATCAAGGAACATCTCTCCGCCCGCGGCGTTGAGGCCCTTAGCAAGGCCGGGATCATCGTTGAGCGCCTTCTTCACGCCTTTGTTCACGATTGCCTGGAGATAGGGGAGAGTGGCATTTGTGAGGGCATAGGTGGATGTTGCCGGAACCGCTCCGGGAATATTGGCGACGCCGTAGTGGATTACCTCGTCGACAGTGAACACCGGGACAGCGTGCGTGGTCGGGTGCATCGTCTCAATGCATCCGCCTTGATCCACGGCGACATCCACGATCACTGATCCGGGCTTCATTCGGCGCAGGTCAGCCTCGCGGATGAGGACCGGCGCGCGCGAGCCACGGATAAGGACTGCGCCGATTATGACGTCGGATACGGCCAGCATTTCCCGGATGTGCAGTGGATTGGAAAAGTATGTGGTTACGTTAGCCGGAAGCACATCGTCGAGATAACGCAAGCGCTCCAGGTTGACGTCCATAATGGTGACGTTTGCGCCCATTCCGGCAGCGATCTTTGCTGCGTTGAGGCCGACGATGCCGCCTCCCAGGATAGTTACTTGAGCCGCCGGTACGCCCGGCACTCCGCCGAGGAGGATACCGCGGCCGCCCTGGGGCTTCTCAAGGTATTTTGCGGCTTCCTGCATCGCCATCTTGCCGGCAATCTCAGACATGGGGGTCAACAGCGGGAGTGTGCCAAGTTTGTCCTCAACGGTCTCATAGGCGACGCAGACCGCTCCGCGGTCTACCATGGCCCTTGAGAGCGATTCCGATGCTGCGAAGTGGAAGTAGGTAAACAGAGTATGCCGGGGCTGGATATGCTCCCATTCCTGCGGCAGGGGTTCCTTCACCTTGCATATCAAGTCCGAGCGCTCCCACGTTTCGGCTGCCGATGCCGTGATGGTGGCTCCCACTGCTCGATAGTCGTCATCCGAAATGCCCGTGCCGATACCGGCCTGTGTTTCCACAAAGACTGTATGGCCCGCCTGAACCAGCGTCTCGACCCCTGATGGGACTATTGCTACGCGGTTTTCGTTATCCTTAATCTCACGCACTGTGCCTATGTTCAACTGTGTTCCTCTTCTGTCGTTGCGGAATAGGGGAGCGCGCTGCGCATAAAGCGGCCTGCCTGCCAAGGCGGCCGTTCACTGCTGGTATAATATACCTGCATCTCCACACTGGGAAGGACCCAAGACAATCGCTCGTCCACTGTCTCCCGTCACGTATTTCCGGCGCAACCTTGGCCGGACACTACCATTGGGCTTTGTCATCGTCCTTTCCGTCTTTCTGATCGCTTCAGTCGTCACAATAGTCGACTCAATCGATCTTACGGTCTTGACGATCTACAGCTATACTCGCGGCTTTACACCGATTATTCCACGCGCCGGGCGATTGCGGGTCGACCGTGATATTGCAACACGAGTCTCAAAACTGCCGCAAACCGAGCGTGTCGTGGAATCCAGCGGCTTCTTCTTTAACGTCAATACCGTATTCGGAAGGCTGCCGTTTGTCTGCTTTGGAGTCCCGGAGGACGATCGCGACTATCTGATACAGCGCTCCGGCGACCGGCTTACGCAGGGCCGAATGCCCCGCAAAGGACTGCCCGAAGCGGTAGCGTCGGAGGGAATCGTCCGAAATCGCAAACTGAAGCTCGGAGATATTATCGCATCGCCGACGGATACCGGGAGTCTTGTCAGCGTTCCTGTGCCGGTTAAACTCGTCGGCATTTTGAGCGGTCCCACCTGGATCGCGTTCACCTCAAAAGAATTTACCGACGAAGCCCTTCCTCTCGTTCCACACTCCATACTGGTTACAACACACAAGGTATCGGATCAGGTGGCGTTTGGCGACACGCTAATGGGTATGTTGGATCGCGTGCGAGTGCAGGTGTTCTCCTTTCACTCACTGGTGAAAGAGCTTCGGAGCACGCTGTCCTCAATGTATCTCATCATGGGGCTCGTTAACGGTACAGTGATCTTTGTGGTAGCGTTGATGTCCGGCATGCTCTCCAATATCTACTTTACTCAGCGCATCAGCGAGTTCGCCGTCCTTTCCGCAATCGGCATTCGCCGCCGTACGTTAATGGTGCATGCCGTCTCCGAGACGGCAATTTTGACGACCATCGGCTGGGTGCTGGGAAGCCTTGTCGACTTGACTTTTATGACGGCGCTTCGGGGAAGACTGTTCGAGCCGCGAGGAATGCTGATCAATCCGTCAGATCCGTTTGCATTTGTGTACACGCTGCCCATTCCACTTTGCATTACGCTCTTTGCGATCGCTACGATAGGTTACCGGCTGTCGCGATTGGATCCGGTTACGATTATTGAAAGGCGTTAGTATGCCGGACAACGGCCTGTTGATTTCAGAGGAAGTATCCCTCATTTATACGGATGGCGAGCGTGAAACATTCGCTCTCAAAGATGTGAGCGTATCGCTGCCGGAACGCAAATTTGTGGGAATAATGGGTCCGTCCGGCTCTGGGAAGTCTTCGCTGCTCTACATCCTCAGTGGGCTCAAACGCCCAACCCGCGGCGACGTGCGTATTGGGGATTATCGCTATGGCAGCCACTCAGATAGCGACCTCATTGATCTTCGCCGAAAGCGCTTTGGTTTTGTCTTCCAACAGCCATACCTTGTAACCTGGCAGACCGCATTCGAGAATGTGCTGATGGGAGCTCCGATTCTGGATCGCGCGGCCGAGCGAAAGGCGACAGAATTCTTCGAACAGCTTGGCATCGGTGGGCTGCAGCACAAGCTTCCGTCCCAGCTGTCCGGAGGTGAAAAGCAGCGCGTATGCGTTGCCCGCGCCATGATGAACGATCCAGAGGTGATATTCGCGGATGAGCCGACTGCATCTCTTGACCACGCCAACGGCCATCTCGTGATCGAATTGCTTTCGGCCTACCGTGATCGCGGTACAGTTATCGTTGTGACGCACGACCCTGAGATGTTGACGGGCGCAGATTCAATCTTGATGATGCGTGACGGCCAGCAGGCCGGATGGACAGTTCCAAGTGAGGTATTAGAAAACGCAGCTAGAAAGACGGTTCATATATGATAAGTGAAGAAGAATTATTATCAATCGTACCCACACCGAGTATTCCTCCCTTTTTCGATGGCTACTGGGAAAGCACGCTGACTGAGCTTGCAGCCACTCCAATCGTGTGGGAACGGGCTGAAGAGCCGGATCTTCCGGCAGACGGGTATGACGGCTACGCGATCAAGATGGACGCGTTTGAAGGAATTAGCATCTATGCGTGGATGGCGGTTCCCAAAGGCGTAACAGATCCGATGCCTGGGTATCTCTGGCTTCCCGGATATTCACTGGGCAATCCTCCGCCGGGACCGGAAAGCCTCTATGAGGGCGTGGTGACGATGGGGGTGAATATCCACGGAAACACCCCGGACACGCCGTATGTGCACCCTTCGAAGCTGCGCCGCGACTATATCACGATCGGGATCGAATCTCAGCGCACTTATATCTTCCGCACCCTCGTGTCGAATTGCGTGCGCGCATTCGAAGTTCTCGCGGAACAGCCCGAAGTGGACGCAAACAAGATGGTCGTCGGCGGAATGAGCCAGGGCGGCGGTCTTGCTCTCATCGTTGCTTCGCTGCTTCAGGATCGCGTAAAGCTCTGCTTTGCGGATATGCCGTGGCTGTGCGACCTTGACAGAGCGCTTTCCCTGATCGACTGGGAGAGATACACCGGAACGAATCTTCCGCAGGATGCCAGGCACTATATCAAGGCGCTTGCGGAGCGGCACCCGGATGAAGCGGAGGCGATCTACAAGACATATCGATACTTCGATCCGCTTTCGCACGCGTCTCGTATCATCTCTCCCACTCAAATGAGCGCCGGCGGCAGAGATCCTTCATGCAAGCCTCAAACGATCTATTCCGTGTATAATGCTCTCACTTGCGATAAGGAAATTCAGTATCTTTCGGATACGGGGCATGAAATCGTGCCTGCAATGCATGAAGCGCATGCGAATTGGCTACTCAGTAGGCTACAATAACGGCAGTTTCGCCTGTTCTAAGTAATTCCCGATTGCCGGGCATGACAAGGGTCGTCACTGTAACACCGGTGTGGCAGTCGATATGTTATGATGGGCTGGACGAAGTTTCCAAGGAGGATGACGTCACTGGACTCGGAAAAGAATGGACTGGATGCGGGAGAGCTCTCCGAGGCAATCGAGCGCATTGTGAAAATGTATGGCCGGAGCGGGTCGGGGCGCGCCTCCGCCTTGAGACTTGTCGGCGCTTATGTGATATTCCAGACCGAAGGGCCGGCAGGATTCCGTAAGCGCGGCTTTAGCCGTATGAGCATACAACTCTATCGGGATAAACTCAACGACGCCGGCGTACGTATCAAATAGACGCGTCAACCCGGCGCAGTGTGAGACACTGCTTGATTAAGTCGCGCCTCTCCTGGGAACCTATAGATGGGAACCATAAACAGGAGGGCGCTTCTTATGCCTGAAGAACAAATACTTGTAACTGATCCTGAACACGCGTTTGTGGATCAAACCGACGGCACTGTCGTAACAGGACAGCATATCGTCATCGACGGGGCTTCCGACAAGGAAGCCGTTACCCTCAGTCCCTGGGCGGGAGCGAGCAGCACTGCAGCCCCCAACAGCGGCGTGCCTAGCGCGCAGACACAACAGGGCATTAAAAATATCAGCCGTGGCGACAAAGATTCCACACCGATTGCCGGCCGGTTTAACCCGGACGGAATCGATCCGCAGACATAACTGCTCAAACACAGGGCGCCATCTCAATATGGTGAGCTTGTGAGCTTCTATATCGGACTTGATATCGGCGGCACGAAATGTGCCGCCGTCATCGGCAGCCTGGATGGTCAGGTGTTGTCTCGCGCATTTGCCTCCACTCCGCAATCATCTTCCGGTTGGAATACAGTGCTGATCGATCTTGTTCGGCGCGCTGCAGGCGCTGCCGGTATACGTCCGGAGTTTGCCGGCGCAATCGGGGTCTCTTACGGGGGACCTGTATCAGCGGCCGGTGTTCCATTGCCTTCTCCCAATTTGAGAGGTTGGGACGGCTTCGATCTTCATGCCTCACTTGCGCAAACTTTCAATGTCCCCGTGCGAATACTCAACGACGCCAACGCTACTGCCCTGGCGGAGTATTGGTGGGGCGCAGGACAAGGTTGCCACAATCTGGTATTTCTCACAGTAGGAACCGGAATTGGCGCCGGCTTGCTGCTTGATGGAAAGCTGTATGTCGGACGGGATGGATTGGCGGGTGAGATAGGGCATATCGTCCTTGAGCCGGCCGGACCGCAGTGCGCCTGCGGCAAGCGCGGATGCCTGCAGGCGCTGGCGTCCGGCTATGCCGTGGGCCAAGCCGGCAAAGCGCGCTATGGAGACGAGTCGATCACCGGAGTCGATGTCGTGCAACGCGCCCGCCTGGGCGATTCGATCGCGCTCTCGATCTTGCGCGATGCAGGCCGTTGGATGGGGACCGGGATTGCCATAGTCCTTCAAATGCTCAATCCCGATCGAATTATTCTGGGGACGCTGGCCGTGGAAGCATTTGAATTCATTGTGCCGGCGATGCGAGAAACCATTGCGGCGAATGCGTGGCCTGAAATCGCAGAGGGTGTGCAGATCGTCCCTGCGGGGTTGGGGCATGAGAGCCAGGACCGCGCCGCGCTTGCCGCTGCCATGTACGGCATTCGGTAGGGAGCTTACTCATAGATGCAATATGAAGTATGAGTTACGGTTTATCAGCAATATGTTTACGTCTATTGACAGGTCTCAATGCGAGTGTTATAATCTAATCAACTTCCGGACAATCTCCGGATGCGCCCAGGAAGACACTGTCATCCAAGCGCTTAACGAAAGCCGTCCCTAGTCGGATTAAATTCCGGCAGGCACGGCTTTTTCCACGTTTAGGGCTACTCCGTTTCCTCGTCATCCTCTTTGATCGGCGCAGCTTGTTTCGCTGTGGACCTGAGCAACCTCCGCCTGCGGTTTGCAAGTCTCCGCGCATTTCCGCGCGCTATCTCTTCAGCCTCGTCTATGAGATTCCGAAGCTCCTGCATTTCGATGGCGGTCAGTTTACGCTCTTCACCGTTGTGGCGCGCCATCAACTCATCCATGCGCGTCTGTTTCGAACGAGCCAGCTCTTCGATAATGGTCGGCTCGTCGAATGTGAGAATGTCTCCAATGCCGACGCTCAATGCCTGGCAAACTGCCCCGACGACCCGCATATCCACTTTCTCAAGGGGTTCCTCGGGATCGGATAGCCGGTAGACGCTCTTTGCGTTAACCCGGTCGCCTTGCTGCGCAATTCGGCGGACGAGATCGGCAGGCGACATTCCACGGTCTGTGAGCAAACTCTTGAGGCGAGAAAAAGCCTCCTGCATAACAAATGTCCTCCGCAGGTATTCTACCGTTAAGACGGCAAAATCCGCCGCAGTGGAAATTATAACATTCTAATGAATGTATTAAGATACGGCTTTAACCCATATGGGTGGCACGGGAACATTATGGGTAGAAGGGAGCGTCTACAGCTTAACGGTCCTGAAATAACTAAAGACTCGCGGTAAGAAGCGCCATGGTATAATCGTGGTATTCGAAACCGTAAAGTGTGAGAAGAATGCGATACTCCTTGAACATATCGACGATAACGGCATGGCGAGCGGCTGGTCTTGCCGTGGCGGGAGCGGCTCTGCTGGCGGCTCCTGGCTGTAAGCTCTTTCACCGAACCGCCTCTGCGGAGCCGACTACCAAGACGGCCGTAAAGAAACCGGCGCCCATGCTCGCCGTGGATTTGACCAAGGTTAAGCCAAACGAGGCAGGCGTGATCCCAATTCTCATGTATCACGACCTCATTACACACGGTAAGCCGGCAGAGATGAAGTATCCGGCTGCACAGTTCCGCACGGATATGGAATGGCTTTATAATCACGACTACCGGCCGGTCAGCTTCACGCAGTTCGTCTTGGGGAAGGTAGATTGCCCGGCCGGCAAGAAGCCGGTGATCCTTACCTTCGACGATGCATTGCGCGGCCAATTCTATTACAATGCTGATGGCACGATCGATCCCGACAGCGCCGTCGGTATTCTTGATTCCATGCACAAGGAGCATCCCGATTGGCAGACACGGGGCACATTCTTTGTGCTGACGAACGAGGACCCCAAGCTTCCGCCGCCGTTCTATCAGGAAGAATATGCGGAAGGCAAACTTGCCTACCTTGTTAAAGAAGGCTATGATATCGGCAATCATACGGTTCACCACCGCAATATGCGGCATATGAACCAGGCGCAGGTGCAGTATGAGATTGCAAAGGCCATCGACGGCATCCACAAATACCTGCCGAACTACGACGTGAATACCTTTGCCATTCCGTACGGCAAATGGCCGAAAACGGAATCGTGGATGATATCAGGCACAAGCGGCGGTTCGAGCTATCACAACATTGCGGTAGTGCGGGCAGCCTGGCGGCCCAGCCCATCATCGATCTCCAAACAGTTCAAGCCTTATGAGATCGAGCGCATCACGCCCGGCAAGGGATTGCAGCAATCCTACTGGTGGTTCAACTACCTTGACCATCATCCGGCCGAGCAGTACATCAGCGACGGCGATCCGAACACGATCACTGTGAATCAAATGGCGATCGGTCAGGTCGATAAGGCGCGTATCGCCAAGGCGGGGCTTCACCTCCGCACATACACCGGCACTCAATTGCTGGCAAGTAACTAAATAAGCGGTCTCCAATGCTTGTGAGCCAAGGGGCCCGGCGCGGAGTCCCGCCGTCCCTGGCGGGATTTTTGGCTCACAATGACTTTTGTCCCTTATTTATTTAACCTACTCGCGGCCCTGATGTTGTAGATCTAACGATCAACGATATCGGGGCTGTCACGCGACAGGCGCTTACCGGCGCTCCTTCAATCATTTCCAGCAACTTTTGGGTCGCCGCATGACCGATACTCCAAAACGGCTGCCGAATGGTCGTCAAACCGTATCGCTCGGCATCCAGAATGTCGTTAAACCCCGTCACAGATAGATCTCTTGGGATATTCAAGCCCCTCTGCCTTGCGCTTTCACATATGCCCGCCGCAATGCCGTCGTCTCCGGCGACGATTGCCGTAGGAGGTATTTCCATGGAAAGCCAGCGCCCCAACGCGCTATCCCACAGTGAGCGCGTCCATAGTTCCGGTGTAATCGCCTCATAGTTGCGATCATACGGCAACCCGAAGGTTTTAAGAGCCTGGCGGTAGCCTTCCAGGCGATCGATGAAGTTTGACACATGACTGGGGCCGATATAAGCAATTCGCCGGTGCCCAAGATCTATCAGGTGCTTAACGAGAGCATGCATGGCGCCGACATTATCGGCGTTGACGTAACCGACAACATTCGGAACATGGCGGCTCAACAAGGCAACGGTCGGAAGGCCCGCGCTTGCGACCCGGTCCATGATCGGATCATCCATTTCCGGCGCCACCCAGAGCAATCCGTCGATGTGTCCGTTCAAGAAATTGTGCCCGCTATGGCGCTGCTGGTTATTCGGCCATCCCGTATACAGGAGCAGTTCATGCTCGGCGGCATCGGCAGCGCTGCTGATGCCGGAAAGCAAGGGTGGGGTGAGGGACGTGCCGAGGGATTCATGCAGGCTCCCAAGACCGAAGAGTAGAACACCCAGGATGCCGGTGCGCTGGTGTTTGATCGCTCGAATCAGGGCGTTTGGAGTGTAGTGCAACTCATCCATTGCCGATTGGATCCTCTTGCGCGTGTCCTCGCCCATACGGCCCTTATTGTTGCAGAAGCTCGATACGGTTGCGGTGGAGACGCCAGCGAGTTTCGCCACATCGCGGATTGTCGCTCTGCGTTTACCGGTGGAAATTGGAGGAGACGCCGGCTCACGATTACCTGAGGGCGGGCCGGGCATGTCCGATGACTCTACTCGCGGCGATTGTTCTTCCGATGCGGTGTCCTGCTGCTTGCTTTCCCGTATCCAATTTGCCGCAGTTTGGTGATTAATCTCCAGCCTTCTGGCGATCTCTCGAATCTTCAATCCCTGCGCCGACAGCTCAAGCGCTGCCTGGCGGGTTTCCATGGTGTATCCGCGAAGCTGCTGCTCCGGAGTGTGCCGCCGTCCGCAGCCGAGGCACCGATAGCGCTGGCGGCCCTCATTTAGCCCTGCCTTTACCTGCCGGGCGTCGGTCTTACAGTAGGGGCATTGGATAGTTATATCGTAAGTTGAATCCATATCGATAGACATTATACCAAGTTACATCCAGATACATAGAACCTTGAAAGCGTGAGGGGTTAGTTTAACGATAATTCACGGAAAATTCAGCATGAATTAGCCCTAAATCATGTTGACAGCAGTCTTCGTCTGTGATATACTTGTCTCGGTTGTGGTGAACATGGTACACCATTTCAATATGAATGTTGGACTCGGCGATACTATTGCGATTTATCGCTATGATGGCTGCAATCTCGGCGATAGTTGTTAAACCGTACTTTTAGTTGCGATCATCGCAGACTTGCTCCGCTATCGGGGCTGTCGCAGACCGTAAATCATGGTTATAGTCGCGTCAAGCGACTACCATCAAAGATGCACTGATGAATACGAAAAGGACACACAGAATGGACCGATCACACAAGTTCGCTGGCCGCAAATCATCCAATAACACTAATACAGGTTTCACGCTTATTGAATTGCTGGTTGTTATAGCTATAATAGCGATTCTTGCGGCAATTCTATTCCCGGTATTTGCCAAGGTCAGGGAGAAGGCGCGGCAGACGGCATGTACAAGCAATCTCAAGCAGATTGGCCTGGCGATAATGCAGTACACGCAGGACAATGACGAGACATATCCGATGGGAACGTGGGCAAACCCCAATGGATCGCTTCCCCATATCACCTGGCAGGTCGCTGTCCAGCCATATATTAAGAACGGTACGGCAGGACATGCAGGCTCAACTGGGTTTCCCAATGCATACGGTGATGATGAAACCTATGTCGGTGGGGTCTTTAGCTGCCCCTCCCATGCCGGCGGCGCCAATGTCCAGGCACAATATGTCGTGCGAGAAGATGTATTTCCGTATTTCTACGTAGGTGGATATTCCGCTCCAGTTAGAACGCTCGCTGCGATCGATTCACCGGCAAGTAAGATTGGTCTTTGGGAAGTCGGGGCGCCTGCATCGGGTAAATTGGCGCAAAATGCAAGCACGGAGATCCCCGGTGACGAGTGGTATTGGTGGAATGGAAACAAAGCCAGCCATACCAACTATGACCTGATGTTTGGAGACTGCGACGGCACCGGCGAAAGCGGGTGGGGTGTCTGCACGGATTACCCGCGCTATCGGCATACGGGAACCGCGAATTTCCTTTTCCTGGACGGTCATGTCAAGTCAATGCATAAAGGTCAGTTAGACTGGGAGCGCGATATCTTTATTCCCGGCGTATGCGACACTTGGGGCGATCCGAATGCGTCGTGCGCGCAGACTCCCTATTAAGTCGTCTTCTTCGATTGCGGAGCTGGCAATCACAGTTGGAAGTGGGCAAGGAGCAGCTTCCGATGCTTCCTTGCCCTGAATCGCGATGGCGATGAAACCTGATCGGCAGGTACTTTTACAATGGCAAGAACTAAAACGAACAGAGTGCTGCGCCGAATCCCGGCTGTCGGTTTACTATTGACGGCAACGTTGACAGGATGCACCTTCCCAGGGGATACATCTGCGCCCAGGCCACAAACACACTACTCTTCCACACAGATTGACCAGATGATCGCCAAGATTCAAAATGACCCCAATATTCCTCAAGGTATGAAGGCTACTCAGATCGGCGCTCTTGAGGGAATGAAGAAGCGCATGAGCCAATCTAAGGATCAGTAAGCAAGCGAATAAACCAATAAATCGAAAAAGCAGGTTGACAAGCGCTGCAGAGCCCAGGTAAACTACCCGGCACAAGTGAATTAGAATGCGTTGACGAGGATAATGTTATCGCGTGGAGACTTCCAGAGAGCCGTCGCTTGGTGCGAGACGGCAGCGAAGCGCGATGAAACTCCCCTCTGAGCAGGACGGCTGAACACCGGCGGTCGATGAATAATCGACAACTGGCCACTAAGACGTTTCGGGTTCGCCCGTTATAGCGAACCGAGTGCGGATTTCCGGCAGTTTAGGCTGTTTGGGTTTCCGAATGAGGGTGGTACCACGTGAGGAAGCTTTAGAGCCTCTCGTCCCTTACCGTAGTGGACGAGGGGCTCTTGTGTTTTAACTGGGAGCTACAAAAGGAAATTATCAATGAAGATGAAGGGCAGCCGCGTGCTTTTGGAGTCGCTGAAGCGCGAAGGGGTGAAAACCATCTTCGGCTATCCGGGCGGCGCAGTCATACCGATCTATGACATGATCTATCAGTTCCCGGACATCCAGCATATCCTTGTTCGCCATGAACAGGGCGCAGGACATATGGCCGAGGGATTTGCGCTGGCAACAGGCCAGGTCGGTGTTTGTCTTGCGACATCCGGACCTGGCGCAACGAACCTTGTCACACCCATTGCCGACGCAATGATGGACTCGGTTCCGCTGGTCGCAATCACGGGGCAGGTTCGCACAAACCTGATCGGAACCGACGCCTTCCAGGAAGCTGACATTACCGGCATCACCATGCCGATTACAAAGCACAACTGGCTTGTTAAGGACGCCAACCAGCTCTCCGAAGTGCTGGCCGAAGCATTCTATGTGGCTCGGTCGGGACGGCCTGGCCCGGTTCTCGTCGACATCCCCCGTGATGTATCCGACGCTGAGGTCGAGTACGTTCCGGTAGACAGTGTCGAGCTTCCTACATACAAGCCGACCACGCGCGGCCATTCCATGCAGATCAAGCGCGCAGCCGAGCTGATTGCCGAAGCGAAGCGTCCGCTGTTATATGTCGGCGGCGGCGCGATCTATTCCGGCGGTTACAAGGAAGTCCTGGAACTGGCTGAGAAGATCAACACGCCGGTAACCACGACACTTAAGGGGCTGGGAGCCTTCCCGGAAGTCCATCCGCTTTCGCTGGGAATGCTGGGAATGCACGGAACGGCTTACGCCAACTACGCGACCAACGAGACGGACCTGCTGATTGCAGTGGGCGCTCGCTTCGACGACCGCGTTACCGGCAAGGTCAACGCCTGGATTCCCAAGGCCAAGATCATCCACATCGACATTGATCCCGCTGAGATCGGCAAGGTCCGCATTCCGGACGTCCCGATTGTAGGCGATGTGCGGACAATCCTTATCGAGCTAATCAAGGCTGTTGAGGCAAAGAAGCACAACGAGTGGATTGCTGAAGTCAACAAATTGAAGCAGGACTTCCCGCTGCACTATCCCGATGATGGCGTGCTGCACGGTCAGCAGGTCATTGAAATGATCGGCGAGGTATCCAACCACGACGGCATTGTTGTAACGGATGTCGGCCAGCATCAGATGTGGGCTGCTCAGTTCTACAAGTGCCGCCGGCCCCGCCAGTTCATCACATCGGGCGGTCTTGGAACGATGGGCTTCGGTCTGCCCGCGGCAATCGGCGCGCAGTTCGGCGCGCCCGACAAGCCTGTCTTCTGTGTCTCAGGTGACGGCTCGATCCAGATGTGCATCCAGGAGCTGATGGTCGCCACGGTTTACAAGCTGCCGATCAAGATCTGCATTCTGAATAATGAGTACCTAGGCATGGTGCGCCAGTGGCAGGAAATGTTCCATGAAACCCGCTACTCGCATGTGAACCTGGAAGCGTCGCCGGACTTCGTTAAGCTCGCGGAAGCCTATGGAGCGCACGCAATTCGCGTTCGCAAGCCAGGGGATGTTCGCGCAGCCCTCGAAGAGGCCATGTCCATCACGGATCGTCCTACAGTAATCGATTTCCGGATCGTAAAGGAAGAGAATGTCTTCCCAATGATCCCATCTGGTGGAACGATCTCTCAGATGGTTGTGCAGCGTCCGCCGAACATGGTGCCGCTGGACAGCTACATGGCGAGCGAAACTTATATGCCGGAGACACCGGGCGTGGAAGAAGCCGTGCCGGTCTCTGTTGAGACCGAATAGGGCGATTCGTCGCATTGATTGCTTAATGGCGGACGGATCTCAAGGGACGTCCGTCATCGCAAAGCTTTTATTTTGAGGCATTGCCTGAGGATACGGCCAAATTGACTAACGTGGAAGGTGCGGCGTCGCACTTGCAGCAACAACATACAATCACAGTGCTCGTAGACAATAAGCCGGGAGTTCTCTCCCGTGTGTCCGGGCTCTTTTCCCGCCGCGGCTATAACATTGAGAGCCTCGCGGTCAGTATTACCGAGAACCCTGCGATTTCACGCATGACGCTTGTCGTTAACGGCGATGAGCGCGAAGTGGAGCAGATCACCAAACAACTGCATAAGCTGATCGACGTCTCCAAGGTTCAGGACTATCTCGGCATCCCGATCATTGCGCGCGAGCTGGCTTTGATCAAGGTAAACGCCGAGGTGCATAACCGAACTGCGCTTCTGCAGCTTATCGAAGTTTTCCGAGGCCGTGTCATCGACATGTCCGAGAAGACCTTCGTAATCGAACTGACGGGCAGCGGCGACAAGATCGACGCATTCGAGAAGCTGCTTGAGCCGTATGGCATCCGTGAGCTGGTTCGCACCGGACGAATCGCGATGGCGAGAGGCCCGCGGGGGATATAGGGCGGCCTAACCCCTCCCGTCGCCGTGGCCGGCGGTTAAAACCGCGCCTAGTTGAAGATCACCTTTGGTGATAAGTCCGCCTGCGCGGACTCCTGCAGGTATAGCTGCGCGATGGTAATAGATGAAAGAGCTCATCACAATCGAGCAGGCTAATCGCTTGATGCTGGCGTTGATCGTCATTGCGCCGATCCTTGGCGCGCTTTGCGGACTTATTGTTCGTAAAGTGCGGCTGGGAGCGTTGGCGGGACTGGCGATCGGCATCGGCAACTTTGCGATGTGGCATGTCTATAATGCGATTACGAACAGCCTCGGGTTGGATACGGTAAAGAACCTGGTGGTCAACATTGCCATGTTCGTATGCCTCGGCGTTCTGGTTGGAAGCTGCGTGGCCTGGTACATGATCCGCAAGCAGGAAACAGCCAAATGAGCGTTACGGCTTTTCAGCGGGCCGATGTGGCCCGCGAATTTGTGGATAAACGCCGCAGCGCCATACCGTTTGCGCAGGAGCAGCTATCGATCATGGCGCGAGTTGCACGGCACTATGTGGGGCATGCCGAGCGGGTGGTGGACCTTGGTTGTGGCGACGGTCTGCTGGCGCGGGTGATTTTGAATAAGTATCCGGAAGCTTCGGCTGTACTCGTTGATCATTCGACCCCCATGCTGGCGCTTGCGGAAGAGAGCATGGCTGCGTATTCAGGGCGCTATCGGACTCTGGAGTTCGATCTATCCGATCCTTTATCGCAGCTGATTGAGGGCGATGTGGATATTGTGGTCTCGGGATATGCAATTCACCACTTGCCGGATACGCTCAAACAGAACCTTTATCGTGAGATTTATGCCCTGCTGCGGCCGGGCGGGATCTTCATCAATGTAGAACATGTCGCTTCGGCGACACAGCGGCAGGAAGACCTGTTCGATGATGTGCTCATCGACAACCTGGTAAACTCGTCCGGCCGTGGCCGCGATGAGGTTGCTGCAAGCTATCATAACCGGCCCGATAAGGGCGACAATATTCTTGCGCCGGTGGGCGATCAGCTGACATGGCTGCAGGATATCGGTTTCGAGAATGTCGACTGCCATTTTAAATTTCTAGAGCTTGCCGTGTTTGGCGGCACGAAACCGGAAAATTGACGGAATACTAGCGATGAGTCGCTAACAGGAGAACCTATTAACATGCCAGCGAAGGTGTATTACGACAACGATGCCGACCTGACACTGCTTCAGGACAAGAAGATCGCCGTTATCGGCTACGGCTCCCAGGGTCATGCCCATGCTCTTAACCTCAAGGACAGCGGCCTTGACGTTCGTGTCGGTCTGCGGACCGGTTCCAAGCGATGGTCTCGCGCCGAAGAGGCCGGTCTTTCTGTAAAGACCGTAGCCGAAGCCGCCAAGGAAGCCGATATCGTCATGATCCTGATCAACGACGAGTTCCAGGGCGACCTCTACCGCGAAGATATCGCGCCGCATCTTGTGGACGGCAACGCCGTTGTATTCGGCCATGGCTTCAACATCCACTTCGGCCAGGTCAAGCCGGCCGCCGGAATCGACGTCTTCATGGTCGCTCCCAAGGGACCGGGACACCTCGTTCGCCGCCAGTACCAGGAAGGCAAGGGGGTTCCCTGCCTGATCGCCGTCCATCAGGATGCCAGCGGCAAGGCCCGTGACCTCGCGCTTGCATGGGCCAAGGGTATCGGCGGCGCTCGCGCCGGCGTCCTTGAGACCACCTTCAAGGAAGAGACCGAGACCGACCTCTTCGGCGAGCAGGCCGTACTTTGCGGCGGCACCGTCGCTCTGGTGAAGGCCGGTTTCGAGACCCTCACCAATGCCGGATATCAGCCGGAGATCGCGTACTTCGAGTGCCTGCATGAGCTGAAGCTGATCGTCGATCTGCTGTACGAGGCCGGCATATCGGGAATGCGCTACTCCATCTCCGACACCGCTCAGTTCGGCGATATGACCCGCGGACCGCGTGTCATCACCGACGAGACCAAGAAGGAAATGGTCAAGATTCTCAAGGAGATCCAGAATGGCCAGTTCGCCAAGGAATGGATCCTCGAGAACAAGGCAAACCGCCCACAGTTCAATGCGCTGACGGCTGCCGACAACGATACGCAGCTTGAGAAGGTCGGCAAGGAACTGCGTGGCCTGATGTCCTGGGTCGCCAAGAGCGGCGGCGTCGAGGCAACCGAGAGCGGTAAGTAACCCACTCACAGGCTCTCGCCGTTTCAGACCCCTCCTCGCGTCCTCCCCGAAGGGGAGGGGCGTTCGCCTATGCAAAAAGCTTGCTTTTCTTGGCGCAATGTCAAGAAAAGCAAGCCCCTTGATTTCGAGAACGCGCCCTCCCTTCGGGAGGGAATAAGGGTGGGTCCTGACGTGGAAGCGCCTTCGTGAATTGATAGGATATACAGCGGCGTTGACGCCGCAGAATGACAGCCATGGCAAATAGACAAATCGCAATATTCGACACGACGCTTCGTGACGGCGAGCAGTCGCCGGGCGCGTCACTAAACATCGACGAGAAAATCGAGATCGCGCGGCAGCTTGAACGGCTTGGCGTTGATGTGATTGAGGCCGGTTTCCCGATTTCAAGCCCGGGCGACTTTGAGGCCGTACGCCGCATCGCTCAGCTTGCAGGAGAGCAGACCACGGTTTGCGGACTGACACGGGCCGTTAAGAAGGATATCGAAGTATGCTGGGACGCCGTTAAAGGCGCCAAGCGTCCGCGTATCCACACAGGTCTTGGAGTCAGCGAGAGCCATCTTCAGCACAAGCTCAAGAAAACTCGCGACGAAGCCCTGGAGATCGGAGTTGCGGCGGTTCGTCACTGCCGCGCACTGGGCTGCCAGGACATTGAATATTTTTGTGAGGATAGCGGCCGCGCCGAGCCGGATTACCTGTATCGCGTGATCGAGGCTGTCATTAAGGCCGGCGCGACAGTCATCAATATTCCTGATACAACGGGCTATATGACGCCTGAGGAATACGGCGCGATTTTCCGCGGCGTTCTGGAGCATGTGCCCGGATCGGAGAATGTGACGCTCTCTGCGCATTGCCACAATGACCTTGGCATGGCTACGGCGAACTCGCTGGCTGCCGTGCAGGCAGGCGCTACTCAGGTTGAATGCACAATCAACGGCATTGGTGAGCGCGCCGGGAATACGTCCCTTGAAGAGGTCGTGATGGCGCTGCATACCCGCGCCGACGTCCTTAAGGCAGGCACTCGCATACAGACGCGCGAGATCTACAAGACCTCGCGTATGGTGACAATGCTCACCGGCATTCTCGTACAGCCCAACAAGGCGATCGTGGGCGCAAATGCCTTCGCGCACTCATCGGGCATTCACCAGGATGGCGTGCTCAAAGAGCGCACGACATACGAGATCATCGATCCGGAATTGGTCGGTATTACCGAGAGCAAGATCATTCTCTCTGCCCGGTCGGGGCGAGCCGGTGTCCGGCATCGTCTGTCTGAACTCGGTCACCAGTTTGCAACGGAAGAAGAATTCGAGCGGGTCTATCACCGGTTCCTGACCGTGGCAGACAGCAAGAAGGTTGTCTACGACGAAGACCTCGACGCCATCGTCTCCGATGAAGTTACGAATGTGCCTCAGACGTACGAGCTGGTGAACGTTCAGGTCGCGGCAGGCGACCACGCCATACCGACTGCCACCGTGCAACTGCGCCACCATGAGAAGGGTCTTCTGCTTGATGCCGATACCGGCAATGGGCCGGTGGATGCTGTCTACCGGGCAATCAACCGGATCGTTGGCGTCCCGAACGAGTTGATCGAGTTCACTGTTCAGAGCGTCACCGAAGGGATTGACGCCATGGCGGACGTGACAATCCGTATCAAGGCGGACGGCGATATCATTTATACCGGACGCGCGGCGCACACGGATATCTTCGTGGCTTCGACAAAAGCGTATCTGCAGGCGCTTAACAAGCAGATCGCCCGAATGTCCGGCCGGCGGACCACGGAACGTGAACTTTCGCATGTGTAGAAACGTGGACGTCCCCGCGTTAGGACCCACCCTTATTCCCTCCCGAAGGGAGGGCGCGTTCGCCCTTGTGACAGGCTTTCACTTCTTGGCAAAAACGCCAAGAAGCGAAACGCACTGCAAACTGGGACGCGCCCTCCTTTCGGGAGCCGGGTACCCGCGAAGTGGGTGGCGGGTGGGATTCCGGAGCCAACGATGACAGACATCGATATTCGCAAGGCAAGAGCGGCAGACGTGCCTGGGATTGTAAAGTTGTGGGCCGAGCTTCAGGCTGCGAATGCCGAAGCCGAGCCTCGGTTGCGTCCGCATCGTCGTGGCACGGAGTGGTACGGCGATTATATGGAGATGCAGCTCGAAGACAGCGCGACGGCCGTTTATGTGGCTGTTGCGCAGGGCGAAGTCGTCGGGTTTACGTTCGGTCAGATCATGCAGCGGCCAACTCTTAAGGATGGCCGCTGCGGTTTTGTGGCGGACCTTTGCGTTCGCAGCGCGGAGCGCAGGCAAGGTATTGGGCGGCGTCTCTACAATGAGCTGAAGGACTGGTTCGACCGCCGCGACATCACGTCGCTGGAAGTGCAGGTCGTGAGCCGGAACGAAGACGCAGCCGGTTTTTGGAATACAATGGGTTTCGGAGATTTTATGAGGACGCTGCGCGTCGACGCGTAATGTCCCGGGCAGGATAATTTTATGGCAAAAATCGCAGTTCTCGCCGGAGACGGCATCGGTCCCGAGATTATCGGGGAAGGCATCAAGGTCGTCACGGCCGCCGCCAAGCGGCATGATATCACGTTAGAGTTTACCGAGGCGCTCGTGGGCGGCGTGGCGTACGATGCTACCGGACATCCGCTGCCTCCGGAGACGCTGGAACTGGTTCAGAACTCCGATGCCATCTACTTTGGCGCTGTGGGCGGTCCGAAGTACGATGCGATCCCGGATCCCAACCTCCGCCCGGAGCGTGGCGCCCTTCTGCCCCTCCGTCAGAAGCTTGGCCTCTATGCCAACCTGCGCCCGTGCGTTCTCTATCCGGCGCTGGCATCGGCATGCCCGCTGCGTCATGACCTGGTTGACGGCGGTTTCGATATCCTCGTCGTCCGTGAGTTGACCGGCGGCCTGTATTTCGGCCAGCCCAAGAGCTGGGTCGGCGACAATGCTGTCGATACCTGCCTTTACAGCAAAGCCGAAGTCGAGCGTATCGCCCATGTCGCATTTAAGGCCGCGCAAGGCCGTGGTGGCCGGCTGGTGAGTGTCGATAAGGCTAACGTTATGGAGACATCGCGGCTTTGGCGCGATACCGTGACCAAGATCGCTCCCGAGTACCCTGATGTTGAGCTTTCGTACCAGCTTGTCGATGCGACGGCCATGGAGCTTGTGCGCCGGCCGAAGTCGTTCGATGTTATCGTGACCGAGAACCTGTTCGGCGACATCCTCAGTGATGAAGCCGCACAGCTCACCGGATCGCTTGGAATGCTGCCGTCGGCATCGCTGGGGCAGGGCACATTCGGCCTCTACGAACCGAGCCACGGAAGCGCCCCTGACATTGCAGGCACCGGCAAAGCCAATCCGCTCGCCACGATCCTCTCCGGCGCACTCCTTCTTCGCTATTCGCTCGGCGCGGAAGAGGCGGCTCGCGAGATTGAAAAGGCAGTGGAAGCCGTTCTCAATGCTGGGCATCGCACAGCGGACATCGCTGAAGGCCCGCATGTTACGCCAGTAAGCTGTATCGAGATGGGTAACCTGGTTCTTGAGGCGCTTGGTTAATCGCCTCAACTGTGCTCGCTCGGTGGAAACATGATCAAAATAGAGGCGGTTATTCGGCCGACGAGGCTTGATCAGGTCAAGGAAGCGTTGGAGGACATCGGTGTGTCAGGGATGACCGTCACCGATGTCCGCGGCTACGGCCACCAGCGCGGCCACACGGAGAAGTATCGCGGCAACACGTATGTCGTGAACCTGCTGCCGAAGATCAAGATTGAGGTCGTCGTGTCGGATGCGCTGGCCGACAGCGCGATCTCCGCGATCGAAGAAGCTGCCCAGACCGGCGAAATCGGCGACGGCAAGATTTTCACGGCCAATGTCGAACGCGCAATCAGGATCCGCACCGGTGAAGAGGGCGACGCGGCGCTATGAAGACGCATCCAGAAACGTCGGCTTGCCCAGGCGACTGAAGTCACGGGCTGGCAAGTTCACAAAGTGTCCCTTCGGACACTGAAGATGACGCCTTTGACGTCTTCTCTGAGTCGGCGCAGGCCGGCTTCGTGATTTTGCCAGCCCGTGATTTTAATCGCCAGGACAGCATCGGGTATAATTGCTGAGCAGCGTTAACATTTACCACCGTGAACAACCTCATCCTCATCGGAAGCGGCATTGCCGAGGGCATTATTACCGCGGGCATCATGATTATGAGCCCGGCCGGGTGACACGACTGCGCGTGCCGCCCCGGCCGGGCGACGGCATGGGCATCGCGCACTTTGGCATACCGACAGCGTCATGGAGAGCATTGAAGCTTCCCATCGCCGCAATTCCGAGGAGACCCTTTTGACACATCCCGAAAACCGTAAGGTTGACATCTACGATACGACTCTGCGTGATGGATCGCAGGGCGAAGGCATCTCATTCAGCGTTGAAGATAAAGTCCGGATCGCAAAGCGCCTCGACGCATTCGGCGTCGATTACATCGAGGGCGGCTGGCCCGGAAGCAATCCCAAAGACATCGAGTTCTTCGACCGCATGAAGTCGGTCAAGCTGACCACGGCAAAGCTTGCCGCATTCGGCAGCACCCGCCGCCCGAACCGCAAGCCCGAAGACGACCCCATGCTTGCGCAGCTTCTCGACGCGCAGACCCCTGTGATCACTTTTGTTGGCAAGAGCTGGGACTTTCAGGTGACCGAAGCTCTTCGCCTGCCCCTCGAAGAGAACCTCGCGATGATCTCCGATACCACTCGCTATTTCAAGGCGAACGGCAAAGAGGTTATCTACGATGCCGAGCACTTCTTCGACGGCTACAAGCGCAATCCCGATTATACGTCCGCCTGTGTGCGCTCGGCAGTCGAAGCCGGTATTGATGTCGTGGCGCTCTGCGATACCAATGGCGGCACACTGCCGGATGAGATCGAGCGCATCGTGACCGAAGTGCAGGGGCGTTTCCCAAAGACACGCTTTGCCATCCATACCCACAACGACGCCGAGTGCGGCGTTGCGAACAGCCTTGCGGCTGTCCGCGCCGGCGCAATCCAGGTCCAGGGCACAATCAATGGTCTCGGCGAGCGTACGGGGAATGCGAACCTTACGAGCATCATGCCGAGCCTTGCTCTGAAGATGAAGTACTCTTTGACCTGCAGCGGCCGCCTCGACGAACTAACCGAGATGTCGAATTACATCGACGAGATTGCCAACGTCCCGCCCAAATCCTATGCGGCATATGTCGGCAAGTCGGCATTTGCCCATAAGGCCGGGCTTCATGTCGACGCCATGCGCAAGAACCCGGAGACTTACGAGCATATCGATCCGACACTCGTCGGCAACGAGCGCAGAATTCTCGTCAGCGAGCACAGCGGTTCTTCCACCATACTTGAGAAGGCGCACAAGGACAACCCGGAGCTTCGCAAGGACAGCCCGGAGATCAAGCAGCTTCTACGCAATGTTGCTGAGCTGGAACATCAGGGATATAGCTTTGAAGGCGCGGAGGCTAGCTTCGATCTCCTTCTTAAGAAGGCCACCGGGGGCTATCGCGAGCTGTTCCAGCTGGTCGGCTATCGCGTGATCGTAGAGAAGCGCGGCGGCGATCTGGAGGCGATCACAGAAGCCACACTGAAGCTTCGTGTCTGCGGTGAGGAAGTGTTGACTGTGGCTGAGGGTGACGGCCCGGTAAATGCGCTCGACAATGCGCTCCGCAAGGCTCTGGTGGAACACTATCCGGAACTGAATGACATTAGATTGACCGACTTCAAGGTGCGTGTTATTAACGTCAAAGCAGGCACCGCCGCGAAGGTGCGAACCATTGTCGACAGCGCCGACGCGACGGACTCTTGGAGCACGGTCGGAGTGTCGACAAACATGATCGACGCCAGCTGGCATGCTGTCGTCGATAGTATCGAATACGGTCTGCTGCGCGCAAACGCCGGCACATCCGTCTGAGATTAGACCTACCAAGGCGGCCCCGAACGACATTGTCGTTCGGGGCCGTTGTTATTTGTTGGCAGGATTGAGATCAGGCAAGGATATGGCGGGCCAAAGGCCGAATCCCATAACGGAATTATTAATAGCGAGGAATGCACATGTTATCTGAAGCAGTGATCGAAGCGCAGCCGGTTAGTTCGGGCGGAGCGGAGCTAGGCGAAGGACCGATCTGGGACCATCGTGTTGGGTTGCTTTACTGGGTCAATATCACAGTCGGCGATATCCACGTTCACGATCCGGCGACCGGCGCTAATACGCATGTGTCCACTGGCAATGAGATGGTAGGGTCTTACTTTCTAACCGAGACGCCGCATGTACTCGTGCTGGCGCGGGAGAGCGGTTTCTATCGGTTCGATACGCGATCCGGCGACATTACACTCATTGCCAATCCGATAGACAACGCACCGACCCACCGGTTCAACGATGGCCGCGCCGATGCATATGGCCGAATCTGGATCGGAACGATGGGCAAGTCCGGCGGGATAGGGGCTCTGTTCTCGGTGAACGCAAATGAGTGGAGCACACCCTCAGATGTGCCTGCAGAGACGTCGGTTATGGAGGTCGCCGGTCCGTTCAACTGTCCGAATGGTATTGTGTGGAATGAAGACCGCAGTTACATGTACCACATAGATACCAGTAGACATCTCATCAACAAGTTTGCGTTCTCCGAAGCAAAGCCTGACCTTGGGCCGGCTGTTCAGACACTCGATCTAAGCCATTACTCTGGCGCTCCCGACGGCATGGAGATCGACCGTGAAGGCAAGTTGTGGGTGGCATTCTGGGGAGGAAGCTGCGTTCGCCGGATCGATCCCGATACGGGCGACCTCTTGCAGACCGTATCACTCCCATGCTCATGCGTGACGTCCTGCGCGTTCGGCGGACCTGACCTGACTGATCTCTATATCACCAGTGCGGGTGGGGGACGAGAGAACTCTGAGCCGCTGGCAGGCGCATTGTTCAAGGTTGACGTAGGCCAGAGCGGCTACGAAGAGCATCTGCTCTCGATTGCTTAGAGTGACTACCGGCTTTAGTACACAGAACGTTCTGTTCGATATGGTAATCACGCCTATCGATGCGACATTTGCTGAAACTGATTGCACGTGTACCATGTATCGGTACAGGCGTCGTGCGGCTGCGAAGCATCCTTCGCATGCCGCTCGATTTGTGTCGCGGATGCAACGCCGCTAAGCGAGACAGGTTAGGATTCGGCCATATGGCACTGCCGCAAAAAGTAAAGTACATGTTTTCATTGGGCTTAGCCGCAGCCGCAGAGGTTACGGCTAAGCTCGAAAGTCATAGGGCATGGGTATACGTGATGCCTGTGATGTCTTCCGGTCTTACGTACCGGTTGGAGCTCCTTTCCTTTGACTGTTTCTCACCTAAACGACCTTTATGCCGGATTAGCCGCAGCCGGATGGACTATCGTTGCCCAGCATCCAGGAGATGACTACAAGATCTCCGGATCTTGGGAAGTGCAGCGCAGTACGCGGTATCCACCCGTCTTCATCGACTTCGAAGGCTTCGATGACATGATCTGTCGGCCGATTGAAGAGGCCTATGGATGCCACTTGCGGAATGAACAGAAGATAGGCGTATACTTTGGTAAGATGGGAGGGCGTTGGAAGGATTCGCTTCTGCGTTTCATATCAGCTCTTGATTTCAATCAAGGAGAGTTTGTTCCCGACCGAAGACTATCGGACTTTAACAGAGGCGATTGTCGAATATAGGCAGAGCAAATAGATAAGAATGTAACAGGTGAGCCGGCGAATTGCGAAAGCATTCGCCGGCAGCCATTCACTACTTCGCTTCGCCGCGAACGGTCTTCGCGTAGGCTTTGTCGGCCAATACTTCCTGCAAGAATGCTGACGGCTTGGCGGCATCCGCTATTATGTGCACCCGTTTCCTTGCCCTTGTAAGCGCCACATAGAACAATCGCCTTTCCTCCGCGAACTCAAACGCCTCCATTTCAGGCAGCGCCATGGCCAGCACGGGATCATCTGCGCACTTCGATGGGAGGCCTCGCTCCGTTTGGTCCAGGCCGAGAATAATGGTATAGTCGGCCTCCAATCCTTTGACATCGTGTATCGAATGGAAACCGATTTGCATTCGCCGAAAGCGGCTGGATATGATGTTAGCGTCGTCCGGCAAAGAATCTGAATATCGTCCCAGGACAAATACGGATGCGCTGGGATTGATCTGATTGATATCGTCAAGGATATCAGAGAGCGGACTGCTGTCGGCGCGAGAAAGCCAGATCGTAATTCCGGGAAGATCGGAAGAGTAGGGTGTCGTAAGAACCTTGCGGATCTGGCCCGGATTTGCCTGAACGAACTTAGAGCCGAAATCTGCAATCCTATCGTAAAAGCGGAATGTGGTATCAAGCGCCGTTGTGCGTGTAAAGCCGAAGGTTGCCGACATGTCAGTGATTAGCGAAATATCGGCGCCGGTGGCTCGGGATATCGACTGCCAATCGTCGCCTGTCGCGAATACCTTGCACCCCTTCACCTGGTTCCGCAGCGCGATTATGAGGTCTGCGCTTCCACGGGAGATGCCTTCAAACTCATCCACCAGAATGTAGCAATAAGGAGATTGAAAGCGGCCTGAATTGACGTGATCTTTCGCCAGGGTAATCAGGTCATCCAGATCAACCTTGCTGTCCTGGTGGATATGCGCCTCATATTTCGGGAAGATCTCTGCAAAGAGTTCCAGAAACAGAGTAGACCGGCGTAAGTCGCCTCCTGATGCCGCCCGTGCTTGAGCATCGGCGATCGATCGGCCTGCTGATTTCAACTGACTGATAAAGGTTCCGGCGACAGTGGCAAAGGCTTCGATGCGTCCTGCCTTGTTTAACGTCGCGAGCGTCGCGTCGGCAGTGATAGGTTGGGGAGTAATTCCGTACTCACGGAGCCTGGCCTCAAGCTTTTGGAGCAGCACGCCTTCCTGGCGTTCGTGCGAGAAGGTCTCCACAAGCTTAGTGTTGTTTGTCTTGTGAATATTTCGCTTCCATGCCATGCCTTCCAGATATTTTGCCTTATTGACATAGTTCGGAGTTTCCTCTGCCTGTCCGACTGCCCAATGTTCAATGTACACACCTTGGCTTGGAATGTGGAAATTCGGCTTATACTGGCGGAATTCCGGTGAATCGATCTTAATTTCGTATGGTTGATCGTATTTGTAGTCGATGCCGTTTACGAACAGCCAGTTGGCGATTTCGCATTCTTCGTAAGATCTGACGAAGTGCCCTTTGAGAGCTCTCAGGTCTGCGGCTGGTATATATTTGGCATATTCCGCCTGCGATTTGAATTCCCACTCAGGCCTGTATGGGCGGCGAAGCATCGATTGGAATTCCAAGAACTTTTTCCGGAAATCCGTCTGCCACATTAAGACCGTTATGATGTTGCAGAGCATTGATGTCTTAATTGTAAGGTCCTCGGCCTCTGCGCAAACATCCGGTTGTTTTCCTGACGCCCTGGATACAATCTCCTTGCTCAGCGTTTCGATGGCCTGTACGTTGATGTTGACACCAAGTCTGACCCTCACGCGCGCGCTCATTTCGTCTGCTGCTCTCTGTGTGGAAACCAGCATCAGGATTTCTTCGGGCTTTGCCCATGCCTCCCTTAATATAAAACCCGCCTTGCCCACCAGAGTGGTAGTTTTCCCGGTGCCTGCTCCGGCAATGACAAGCGTGTTGTCCTCATCGTGGACGATTGCTGCGCACTGCAAGTCCGTGAGAGGATAGCTTTCAACGGTATTGAAGAACTCCTCGTGTTCCGCAAGCAGCTCATTTACATACTCGGTGTTGCGCCGGTCGGCAGCACGCCGCGGGTCAACGCGCAGCAGATCCAGAGCGCGCCGTTTCTTTTGTTCTCCATCCGGAAACTTCGTCAGCAGATCGGCGTCATCTTCGGAGAGTGTCGCAATCAAATCTGCATCGGTCTTCCACTTATCGACTTGTGTTGCCGTGATGTAGGATTTCTGTGACGCAATGGCATTCCATGATCGTCTCAAGGCCTCGACTTGCCCCGCCTCGGATGCCATTCTTTCGACAAGCGATGCTCGGCGGGCAGCCTCGCCGATGGCGTGCTCAATGCTCTGGATCGCGGTCGCCGGCAGCCCGCTCAAGGTAAATGTGCCCTGGTTGGTTTCAAGCTGCAGTTTTGAGAATGCCAGTGCCTTGGAAGCCACAAGTTTTGCGGTAGACAGCCCCACACGAACGTCGCCGTTGTTTGTTCGCACCACGGCTTCATCACGCTGTATCTCGATCGCCTGGACGGCCTGCTTCACGAAAAAGCGATGTGCGGCGGATGGTTGAATTGATGTTGGAGAATTTTTCATGTTTGTGTTGTGGCTGGGTGACGTGACACTGCTGGGCTTACAAGCGCGTTACGGGAATAATATCACGAAATCGATTTAAAGTGAATAAGGCTTTAGCAAACAGAAGATTCTGAGCGATATAGTCGTGGAAGATATCAATCCGCGAGCAGCCGGGGCCGAAGGCTATAGATGCCGCGTTCGACTGCCCGTATGGCGGAGTTGTTTTCCGCCATCCCCGAATACACACCTGGAGGTGAGGCACATGAAAATCACATTGATCGACCGTCTATTGAATGCGCCTTGTCGCGGGCTTTTCCAAACTCTCTAACCTGAACGTTTTCCAAGCTGCGACCGGCCATAAATAGCGGTTTTCGTTTGCCTGCAGAGCAGGCACTAGGAGACCCATATGGCTACGTATCACAATTCGGACGAAGATAACTTCGATCCCGAAGAGTATCCCGAACTCGCGTCATTCTACTACGACGGCTGGGTACGCGGTTACCCATACCTGGTGAAATCGGGTAAAGAGGCAACTGTCTATCGCTGCGAGGCGACCGGCCGAACGGATCATCAATTCCTCGCAGTGAAAGTGTACCGTCCCAGAAGCGAGCGAAATTTCAAGAACGACGCAATTTATCAAGAGGGCCGGGTAATCGTGAATGCACGCGACCGGCGCGCCGTCAAAGGCAAGTCAGAGTGGGGGCGTGGTGTCCAATTCGGGCAATGGATTGGACACGAGTTCGATGTGTTGCAGCGTCTCTATGCGTTGGGAGCCGATGTGCCGCAGGCATACAGCGCGACCTCTGAGGCAATTTTGATGGAGTACCTCGGAGATGAGCACAGCCCAGCGCAGCAGCTAAAGTCCGTTACGCTAAACAGTGCCGAGGCCGTGCGGATTTTCGACCGGCTTTACCAAAATATCGAGATCTTTCTGGCATCGAATGTCGTTCACGGCGACCTATCGCCTTACAATATCCTCTTCTCGAATGGTTGCGCCGTGATCATCGATTTACCTCAGGCGATCGATCCCAGGCAAAACCGATTGGCCCTTGAGCTGTTGGAGCGGGACATTAGAAATGTTTACGATTTCTTCGCTCGCTACGGAGTGAGAGCCGATCCCAGGCGAATGGCGCACTCGCTCTGGACGAGATATCAACGCGGTGATCTGTAATCAAGCTGTATTCAAGCAGCGGTGGCGATTATACGCCATCGCTGCTTTTATCTTGAGAGGGCAAAACAAAAATGCCTATTGGCCAACACGCCTGGCGCATTCTTCGCGATCATTTGGCAAACCTGCCTTCTTGAACCACTTCCACGAGTTGCCGAATTTTGCATCCCAGAGTTCGGATTTTGCAACTAACGCGCTAAGAAATCGGCGCTGGGACTGATTTTCGATGAGGCCATTACCGTCCGGGAATGCGGCCGCAAGCAATGGACCCCATTCGTGGTCAACGCGCGTCTTCTCCGTGGTTTCAACCAGCGATAGCCCTGCATTGACCAGACGGTCAAAATCTGTAACGTGTTGAACGAGATGCGAAACTATCGCGAAACGCGGGCGCAGCACGAACTGAGGAGGCTTTTCAGTAAACCAACCGTCGATACTTGCGGCGTTTCGTTCAAGCGCGTTGATTAACTCGTCGATTGCCGCATCATTATCTGCCAGTCTCGGCGCGAGAGCCGCGCACATTCGCACCGCAGGTGAAGAGTCTACTAGAAACATAGTTGGCGTAAAACCAATATCTCCCAGGGCTAACACGAGTGCGCTGCGTTCATCAGTGTTGTTTGCGAATTCGGCCAAAGCCACCAATCGTCCCTCAAGCTCTCTGGAATAGTGGCGCAGACACGGTGTCTTGACTAATATGGCGGCGCCCATCGCCGCATGTGACCGGACAAGTGAATTCGTGTGTTCCAATGAATCCATCATCACTTGCATGAGCACTGGTGACGCTTGCACACAACCAAGTAGTGAACGGGCATAGAGCGCCTCGGCAGCCTCTTCATCTTCGTAAAGCGCCTCGTCATCTTCCGACTCAAGGAAGGGTTCGATATCGAACCGGGCCAGGCGCTCAAGCTCATTATAGTCTGTGCCTGCTTGTTCGGCGGCTTCCGCAACGCTAACTAAGAATGAGATGAGGGGAACGCGAACAGACTCGCCGCGATCGATTCGTTCATCGGACAATAGCCCGGCGACTACGAGAGATACGGGACCTGTGGCTGTCCAGGAGGTGCCTTGGTGAATGATTGCGCTCCACAAATGCTGCATGGCTTTTCGCCGCAATTCAGGATCTTCCTGCAGGAATGCGCGGAGATGGTCTGGTGTATCACTAGCGCGACCGTAAGCATGGTGCAGCTTCGACCAGTTTGTGCTTTCCAGCGCCAATAGTCCTGTGAGCATAGGGACTCCATAAGAAAGTAGGGGGTGATATTACTATGCAAAAACAAAAATGCCTTAAGCGATATTTCTAAAGCTTAAGGCATTTTTGTTCTATGTGGTGCCCCCACAGGGACTCGAACCCCGGACACCCTGATTAAGAGTCAGGTGCTCTAACCAACTGAGCTATGGAGGCATAACGTTAACGCCGCAGTGCGTCGCAACGAAGATATAATACCCTGGGGCCGGGCGAATGTCAATACTGTCGGGCATGATTTTTACGCTTCGATGGTTCGTTTTTTTGTTTCAGCCCATCTATCTCCCTGACTTAGCGATTGCTCCGCCGATCATGATCGTTATCCAGCCGGCGAGCGGAAAGGTAGGAAAGAAGCCGAGGATGTTGCCGAGGAACAAGAAGATACCGACTGCGACAATAATGCCACCGATGATTTTCATGAGGATTGTCTCCAAGAATGAGTTCGTCACACATGGGTAACCAGGAACGAATCGCCGAAACACAATCTGCACAAAGCAGTTACATCGAGGAAGATGATACGAGGGACATACATGAAAGGGTTATGTATGAGAGAGGGCGCAAAATTAATGAGGCAGTGGTGGGCCCGGAGGGATTCGAACCCCCGACACCCAGTTCCGAAGACTGGTGCTCTATCCACTGAGCTACGAACCCACGATGTGAAGACGAAATTCTGTTGGGTGGAATCTCGTACAGGAGGCATTATACTGGCTTTAAGTTCACTATGTCAAGCCCACATGGCCATCGGACTATATGGCAGACCTTCTATGTCGAATTGCCCTTTACTGTTCTTCAGCTGTTGTCGCTGAAATCGCTTCCTGACCAATCACTTGTTGCGCTGTCGCCCGATCCGGATGCGTCGCCGTTATAATTGCCGTCGCTCGCTGAGCCCGATTCCAGGGATGACTCGATTGCCTGAGCGTCCGCGTATGATCCGCTTTCGCGCATCTGTTCTGCGGCGGCATGCATTGCCTCGGCTCGGGCTGTGTCGCCGGCATTCTCATAGCGGTCCGCTACCCGATCCAATCGAGACGCCATCTCATCGATCCGGTAAGAATCGCTGGATGGGACCGGAATCGGGTTATTTTCGCCGCTTCCTGAGTTGACATACTGAGATGACTGATCCCAGTCCGTGTCATCTGAGAAGGAGTTTGAGGTATTCCGCGAGCCGGATTGCCATGAGGATGAGGTTCCTTGATTGTTTGGGAATCCCATCATTCTGCGAAGTCGCTGCCACAAGGAGAGTGGGGGGCCACCATAACCGTTCGACATGCTAACCGTCCTCTTTTCGTCCTGCATAGTAATCGCGCGCCCATTGGTGCAGGTCAGGGCGGTCGCTGGCCCATTCCCAGCAGCCCGATTGGGAAATTCGAATGTCGCGCTCCGGATCAAAGCCAAAACGGGCGAGTTCTTGATTTCTGAGAACGTACCTGCGATTGACATGGTCGCCATGCCAGACATGCAGTAGTCTGCCGGGCACGGTACCGATCTTTGCCCTGATTTCCGGGTATATAGCGCGGGCCCATCTGGCGAAGTGTGCCCGGTGAGCATTGTTTGCGCCGAGGATCCGGTCGATGCATGGCGATTCCCAATCCCCGGCGAACGCATGAGCCATCATATGGTCGCCGCTTCCGGAAATGCAGGCATCGTAGAAACCATGCTTCTCAAGCACACTTCGGTTCGCTGCCCAGGCGAAGCCGGTATGCCCATGATTGCTGAAATCGCCCTTCAAAAGCGAATCGGGATCAATAACCATTGCATCCGCAAAGCTCTGCCATTCCTCGCCGTCACCATGATACGCAATATGTCCTTCAGGCAGCCGAACGACGCGATCGAAAGGCTGAACAACCGCTTTCGAATTCAGTAGAGATGCGGTCTGCTCTGCCCATGATGGATTCTCGAAGAGGACGTCCGCATCGAGCCAGAGCACTTTACTGCAAGACGGGGGCAGATGCGAGAGGGCAATATTGAGCAGCCTTTCCTTCTGCCAAAGGACATCCTGAGCTCGCACTTTTATAACATAGTCGCCATCGGGAAGATTGTACTGGTCGTCGCCAAATGCGCATTCGACGGTCAGCAGTGGAACCCCTGAGTGCTCCAGAGCCTCTTTGAAAATCTTGTAGTTCTTGAGCTTGGTATTGTATCCATTCGGATTGAAATAGCACGTAACACCCCAGAGCTTCTGCAAAACGTCCTTCATCAGGTCTTTATCCCGGATCATGCATGGAGAGATTGCAAGAAACGCCGGCCGTGCAAGCAATCTCGAAACAACAGGTCTCGCTATGCCAAGTTCGATCCTCATACCTGTGTTTCCTGCGGTCGCAGTTGATGAAGGTTTCACTGGATTAGATTGATACGAAATCACGGCTTTAAAACTGTGAAATAATTGCAGAAATTAAACAGAAATAATTTCTGGAAATGTTGACAGATTGTTTACCCTGTGATATGATAGGTCCGTCAGAGATAGTAAGTGTTGTTTGTTCTGTTTGATATTTTTGCGATGAAAGGAGAGGAGACGGCAAATAATTTTGACGATGCGTCTGATGGCACAGTGATAATCAAAATTGTGTATTGTGTAAAGTCTTAATGCAATATTTGCATTATAGTTACCGTAGCAACCTCGGCGTTTTGCGAAAGCATCTATTCCAAGAATTAGATTGCATTAGTATTTTAAACACACTTCAGGAGAAACCAGGATATGATTTGCCTTAGAACTTTGAAAGTCCTCTCGCTTCCCATAGTCTCGGCACTTTGGGTGGCCTCTTTGAGCACACCGGCAACGGCAAACGTTATCAGCCCCAACAGCTTCAACTTATGGGGCACGTGTGGCAGTCCGTATCTGGGCAGTGGGGGCGTTATCGTTCCCGAGGGTGGATCAAACTGCAGCGTCAACATGTATGGGGCAGTCCAAAACTATGCTCAGCAGGCTGGAGGTTTTAACTATTATGGATGCTTCAAGGGAGGATCAAACGCTCCAAGCTCTTCCAATGAAGAAGCGGTGTTTCTTACAGACGATGTGAACAACTGGACGGGGCACGAGTTTGGCTTCGTCAAGACTTTGAACGATAACTCCTTGAAGGCATATCTTCAAGGTGGCGGCAACTATATCACCCGAGTTCTTTCTAACGGTGATAATGGATATCACACGTTCCAGTGCCAGTGTCAATCGGGGGATCATAGCAAGGTTGATTTTTATGTCGACGGCGTCTACAAGTTCACCCTGCAAAATCCCGGTTCAAGCTACTGGTATAACTGGGACTATTTCGTCGGCACCACGCACAGGACGTCAGGCGGTTGGAGCTCTACGGGACAGCAGATAGAAATGTACAGCATGAATGTCTGGTAACAGTTCGTCAATGCTCAGCCTGAACGGCCTCATCATTGAGCAATAGTGGTGAGGCCGTGGGTATCAGGCGGCTGAGGATTCCAATTGCGCATGACTGTTGGATAATATATGAATAATTGCAGAAATAAAAGCAGAAATAATTGCAATAAATTTAAGGAATTATGTTGACAGATAGATAAGCCCATGCTAGAATGGTGACATGAGTGGGCTGAACATTACCAATTTTGTTCAGATCATCATTCTAAATTCAGTCATACTATACAGGAGCACAGCAATGAAAGCGAAATCAGGATTTACTCTTATTGAATTACTAGTTGTTATCGCTATAATAGCGATTCTTGCTGCAATTCTCTTCCCCGTATTTGCGCAGGTCCGTGAAAAGGCCCGTCAGACAACATGCCTTAGCAACGAAAAGCAGATTGGACTGGGCATCACACAGTACGTGCAGGATTATGACGAGACCTTTCCGCATCAGAAATTCTACGACGGCGCCAATGCTTCTACATGGGCGACTTGGCAGACAGTGATCAACCCTTATATGAAGAGCCATGACGTTTATCGCTGTCCCGACAATCCCTACAACAAGGTGTTTGTTGCGGGGGGCGCAGGAACGATCGATTATCCGATCAGCTATGCTCCTAACTCGGCCATGATGCCTGACTGGGGAGCGAAGTGGGATACGAAACTTTCTGCAATCGATGCGCCGGCAGATTCCGTGCTCGTTGTAGAATCTCGCTCTCCATGGTCGGCTCTGTCCGCGAACAGCATCATCTGGGATTCCGCTCTCTCGGAATGGAACTCCGGCTACTATCCTGCGGGAGCGCCAAAGCCTGGCGCGGACGATGGCGATGCCTTCCAACACAATCATCTGATCAACGTTCTCTACGCAGACGGCCATGCAAAGTCGACCAAGTTCGCGCGAACAATCTCTCCGAAAGATATGTGGATGACAGCATATGAGTGCCAGCAAGAGGGCGGCTCCGGCTGGTATTGCGGCTGGGGCGACAATCAGGGCTTCTTCGACTGGGCTGCAGGCAACTCTATCAAGGCTGAATATCGGTAATGCAACGTGAAAACAGATATTGGTAGAAAGGCGATCGTTGCCGGTTTGGTGATCGTAATAGGACTAACGAGCTCCGGATGCTCGCAGCGGGCTGAGACGCCGGCTGCCGCAAAGGCAGCGCCGCCAGGGCAAGTCGGGGAGACGCCGTCGGGAATAGGATCAAAACCACCTACGGATTCTGCCGCTCTTGAGGAAGCTAAAAGACGCTTTGGGCATTAGCGCTTACGGTATAACTGCCGCCGGAGATTCGTCTTCGGCGGCAGTTATGTATTATAATCCTCGTAAATCGACTTCAAATACATCTATCTGCGAGCCTGAAAAAGAAATTATAATCTTTTTAAAAATTGTTGTGAACATTTCGATCGAATGTGGAAGAAGATACATTGATCCCTTGTCACTTCAGACATGTTGGCCGCCAGAGTTTTCTGGCGGTCCTTTTTTATGTGCCGGGCATACGACACAAGCTTTATTGTGTCGTATGCCTTCTCCTTTTGTCGTCAGAGCTTCTGCAGCATAACTGCTAAAATCTCCTTGGTAATGCTTTCCAAATTCGCATGATAGCCATGTTACTGTCTCGTGTCCTCTTGACACAGTAGCCAGACTGTCATTTTTATCTTATAGCTGACAAACATCGTAAAAATTACGATTAAGCATACAATAACACCCTATATCGAAACATTACTCACAATTTTTCTCAATTCATATACATGAGGTTTGGCTCATCATGGAGCGGGGTAGAGTCCCGTAAACGTTTACGTTATTGGTGGATATCACTCTTTTTCGGCCTGGCAATGAACGCTTAGTCGAATATATGCAACCAAAAGATTGCAAAGGAAGGATCTAAAGTAAATGGGATTTAAGAATCTTGCAGCGTTTGTAACGCTTGCAGCATGTTTTGGCGCCGTAGCCCCTGATGCCCACGCGAATGGGATGATCATTCCGGCTTACCTGCCGCTGACGGACAGCACTTCATGGCAGATCCTGGAGGAAGACGCGGCGATTATACGCGACGGATCCAATGCCAATTACAAAGATTACTGGGTTACGGTCAACAGCAGCAACAACGGCCCGTTTTCCACACCGTCTGACTGGACCACGGCAGCGACCCGTTTCAATCCGATCCGCGCAAATTCCGGCAAGATCTTCGGCTATGTGCATACGCTCACAACGCCGACCAGCATCACTTACCGCTCATTGGCCTCCGTCGAGGCTGACATCACGGCATGGGTGAGCGGATATCCGAACATCGATGGGATCTGGATTGACGAGTTCTATCCACGATATGAAATCGCGACGGATACCGATAATGGCGCAACATTCCCGAACGGAGAAGCCCTTGCGCCCACTAACCGCAGCTTCCTGAACCCTGACGGCACATTTAACGCCAATCAAGTCAACCCCGCAGGCGGTTATTACTCGCAGCTCACCGGCTGGATCCACTCGACCTATCCGAATCTGATATTGATCGGCAATTCAGGCGGCAAGTTTTACTCAAACCAGCTCAACTATGGAAACCTTGTCGACGTGACATGCAGCTTTGAGCAGACCTATGATTACGCTTCGGCGAATGGATGGTTGAATCTGGAACGCCAGATTGTAAGCCCATCATCGAAGCAGCTTGCGCTGATCCACACCAACAGCACCGATCTGAACGGCGCTATCGATCAGTCCATCAGCCATGGCTACACCCACTTCTATACGACCAACGGAGTACTGACGAATAATATCTGGGGCGCTCTGCCGCCATACTTCACAACGGAAGTTCAGTACATCGCCAATCATAGCTAGGCTTAATGCAGGTTACATAAGAGGAGATAGTCTGACCGCCGGGTACCAGGTGCTTGGCGGTCGCTCCGCCGAATGAAGCCACAGCTTAGCTGGACTCTCTATGTATGGCTATACGACCAATCCGATTTTTACGCAGCATAGGGTACAAAATATCCTTCGGAATTGTTGGAGTAGCCAAAATGAAGATTCTCATCGTCATGAGACATGCACGCACGGAACCGGATTCGCCTGACGGGGATTTCGCACGAAAGTTAACGGCCAAAGGCGCCGCCGATGCCGCCGCCGCCGCCGAGAGTGTAGCAGGGCTGAAGCTGAGTCCGGATCGGATCGTGACGTCTGGCGCAGCGCGCGCTTTTGCCACCGCCTGTATCGTCGCCGGCCGTTTACAGCCCGGCAAGGAACCCATTATCGACAGTCGTCTTTACGATGCGGAGGTCCCTGCATTACTTCATGTGCTGCAGGAACTTCCCAACGAGTGCCGCACGGTGTTGATGGTTGCGCACAATCCCGGGGTGGAGGACTTCGTAGATCAGCTTGCGGCCGGGCACGCCAATGTTGCGTTCACCCCGGCAGCATTTGCCGTGATGGATTTCGATGCTGAAGCCTGGAGTGACTTAAGACCGGCAAGCGGCATACTGCGGGACACCTGGCGTCCGGTATAGCGGACTGGGTAAGTTTGATCACTCAGTCTTTATGTACCGGATTCGCTTATTGATGTCGGTATTCGGCGAGTGGTACGGGTGGGTCAGGTTGCCCGGCGCAAATGCTGTACGCCGCACAAATTCCAAGTCCGACTCGGCCAGGGCGTTTGTGAAGATCGGCAGCAGATACTCGATGCCTGTGCGGGATGGCCGAAGGTGTTCGGCATCGAAGAACGAAGAGTGCATCGATCTGGGATGAATCAATCCGTATCGGTCGCGGAACTGTGTCGCATCGAAGCTGTCTACCTGGAAGCCCTTGTTGTTGCACCATTGCAGGGTCGCAACCCGGTTCGTGTGTCCTTCTATAACCAGTTCTGTCGCTTTGCCGCCCAGCTGAGTAGCGTAGAACCTGTCGAAATAGATGGGGCGGCCACCTCGCTGCGTATGACCGGCTTTGCGCGTGAAGATCGCCTCGCGCGCCGTTTCACCGCGCCGGTATGACGAGAAATAATTGTCGCCGATCGCATCGATGAGCATTGAGCGCAGCGTTTCCGCAGCACCGCCGAGCAATTTGTTGCCTGCCGGATCTGTGTAGCCTTGATCCCCCAGAACTTTCCCTTCCTTGTCCGTGATGCCCTCAGCACAGACGATCACCACGCACTTTTGCAGGTCGTAGAGTTCCTTCGTCCGTTCCACAATCAGATCGAGATCGATCGGAACCTCGGGAACGAGAATGAGGTCCGGGTTACCATATGCGGTGCCGAGAGCCAGATAGCCGGATCCACGCCCCATGACTTCGATGATGGCAATACGCCGGTGGCTTTCCGCTGTCGTTCGGACGCGGTTAATATCCTGTGAAGAGACAAATACGGAAGTCGCATAGCCCGGCGTTACGTAACTCACCATGTTCTCAAGGTGGAACGGCACGCGGCTCACACTTCGGGTGTATCTGTATCCCGCCGGCTCCGCCGGATCGGGAACACGAACCCACTCGTTGGGATCGTTCTCATAGTTGAGTCCCAAGTCGTTGTCGATCGTTTTAGGAGCCAGAACGGTGGGGAGGCGGGCTGCAAGAGGCTGCAAACCATTGAGAGTGCCGTCGCCGCCGACACAGATCAGCCCTTCGATACCCAGCCGTTCGAGACGTTCCGTCACCAGGTCCAGAGAGGCCGTATTGTCCGCATCCACAAAATCGCGTGAGGAGCCGATCAGTGTGCCGCCGTAGGAGGCATCCAGCTCCGGGATGGCCTGGAACAGCGGATTTAGGTGTACGTGGGGCACACGTGGGTTGAAAAGGCTGTTGAAGCCTTTAATCAGACCGAAAACTTCGACACGCAGTTGGTTGGCCCGTGCAACCGCGCCGTAAATCGTTGCGTTTAGAGCCGGGGTATCGCCTCCGGCTGTCAGAATGCCTATTCGCTTCATGCTAATCCATCATTCTTGTGTCAAGCTATTTATTGTGTTATACCTCAAGCAAGAGGGCGCCGGAAGTTATCTTAAGGATGAGCTCAAAATGCTAAGCATAGATCTGCCAGGATGTGGCGTCACATCTAGATTTGTTTATATAATCACAACATGGGGTATCCCTTGAGCGTCCATATTCCACGTTTCAACCGCAAGCGCCGGCGCATCTCACTGTGTAAAATTGCCGGGCTCTCTATACAGAAAAGGGCAATGTTCGCGGTAACGTCCGGTTCGACTTCGTTACCTCAGACAAAAATCGTATGAACTCAGAACTTCGAGACACTGTAGCGTATGTCGGCACATTCCCGCCGACCGAATGTGGTCTTGCCACATTCATGCTGGACCTGGTGAATTCCACTGACCTTGGGGGCGCACGCAGTATCTTGCTTCCCGTTGCCGATGACGTGACAGACTACAACGACCAGAAAGTCGTTTTTCCACTCATCAAAGAACGGGTGGAAGACTATAGCGCGGCTGCTAAAGTCATCAATGATCGGGCAACGCTGTTGTGCCTGCAGCATGAGTATGGGATTTTCGGCGGCCATGACGGCCGCTATGTTCTAGATTTGGTCGACAATGTGACGGTTCCCATTGTTGTGACACTGCACACGATCCTTCCAAATCCGAGCGAAAGCCAGCGCGAAATCCTGGTGGCCATCGCAGACCGCGCCGACGCACTTGTGGTCATGGCCGATAAGGGCGTTGAGTTGCTCGTAAATTACGGCGTGCCGCGCGAGAAGATCCGCATGATCCACCACGGCGCGCCGAATGTAATCCCCGGAACGGAAGCACAGGTAAAAGAAGAACTGGGTTTGACCGGAAAACGCGTAATCTCCACCTTCGGGTTGATCTCGCCAAGTAAAGGAATTGAGGACGCCATCGCGGCCATGCCGGCCGTTGTGGCACAGGAGCCTACGGCTGTCTACTATATCCTGGGGCAGACACATCCGCAGGTAAAGAAGCATGCCGGAGAGGCCTACCGTGACACTCTGAAGGCCCAGATCGCCGAGTTGGGACTTGGAGATCACGTACGCTTTGTGGATCGTTACCTGAGCACTCAAGAGCTGGTCAACTGGCTTATGGCAACGGATATTTACATTACGCCTTATTACAGCAATCCGCATCAGATCACATCCGGCACTCTTGCCTATGCAATGGCGGCGGCTAAGGTAATCGTATCAACGCCATATACTTATGCGCAGGAGCTTCTCGACGGAGATCGCGGATTTCTCTACCCGTTCAGAGATACGGAAGTATTGTCCGAAACCGTGGTGCGACTGTGCGAAGATCGTGAGTTATTCGAGAGTACCAAGGCGAGTGCCTTCCTCTTCGGCCGCAATATGACATGGCCGAGGGTGGGACTGCAGTACCTTGAGTTGTTTGCGCATGTACATAGCAAAGTATGGTCGGTTCCGCAGTCGATCACAGACTCATTACGGCTAATGGAAGACCCGCTCGACGGCGAAGTGCCCGTCGCCCGTGAATGATGAAAAACGGCTGTTATCGGCCGTTTTTAGCTCACTGATAGCAATGTAAACGTAGCGCATTCCCGGGAATGCGCTATTTTTCTTGAATCTCCAAGCCGTTCAGATTACCCCTAATTGAGACTGCCAATCCAAATCTTAGTATGATGCCTTACTATGGGCAGCATACTATCAATGAACGCTTGCATCAGCGCATAATTTGTGTTATTCTGTCTCAGAATTCGGCAATTAATGTTGGTTTTACTCCATGTCTGGACTATGTTGTTCACAGATTGGGAGCGGTTTCGATAAGGGGTGGACCTTTGCAGTGTTCGGAATGTGGCCAAAGCTATGCAGATAACCTTGCGCGTTGTCCGCTTTGTGGTACGACAAATGTAGGTCCCGCGCCGGCCGTCATTCGGGGATCCGGCCAAAACCGCGATGCGGGCCGAAACCAGTCTCGGCAGGCGGTTACTACGATTCCATCGAAATCGATGAATGCCCTTGATGCCATCTACACGCAATGCGCCTGGCAGCGTCCCGACGGCAGGTGGCTTAACTCTAAAGAGATGGCTGAGATGGAACAGCTTGCACGGCAATATTCGAGCATAAAAACCGGTAAGGGTTCGTGGCTCACCGGACTTTTCAAAGGCTCGGGCGCATCCGAACAACGGATCGCTTCCATTCGCGCAAAGGTCGACGCCTTGGGGATTCCCTTCGGCGTATTCCAGGCCTATGCGAACTCCTTGGATCGCTAGCGCCCTGTCCGGCTCCGGGGCGCTATATATTTCTCACTCGTTAATCCCCGTAATTGTTGTTATTGTGTGTTCTTCCTGCGTGTTGTCAAATGTCTCATCGTATGCTATAATGTGCGCATATTACGAACATTTGTTGCCGAACGTCTGTACCTTGGAGGTGATCGATCGCGATGGCAAAAACGCTCTCGAACCGTCAGAAGCAAATACTTGCCTACATCCAGCAGCATGTGGATGCACATGGCTACCCGCCGACTGTCCGTGAAATCGGCACGGCCGTCAATTTGTCTTCTTCCTCGACTGTTCATGCCCATCTGAAGACTCTGGAAGAACAGGGCCTCATCCTGCGTGACGCAGTCTTGACGCGGGCTATTAAGCTCACGTCGGCCGGCAGCGAGCATCGGCCCATTGAAAAGGCGACTGTCAATATCCCCATTGTGGGCACTGTAGCTGCAGGGAAGCCGCGTCTGGCTGTCGAAGATATCGAGGATGTGTTTCCGCTGCCCCAGGACTTTGTCGGCGGGGAAGGCTTCATGCTTGAAGTTCGCGGGGACAGCATGGTTGAAGACGGCATTCATGACGGCGACTACGTTGTCGTTCGCCGCCAGCCCACGGCCAACAACGGTGAAACTGTTGTCGCCATGATTGAGAACGAAGCCACCGTGAAGCGCTTCTATAAAGAGAAGCAGCGGATTCGGCTTCAGCCCGCAAACCGGCTGATGAAGCCCATGTATTTTGAAGATATTCAGATTGCGGGCAAGGTTGTCGGCTTAATCCGGCGCATGAACTAATGCGCCGTTCCGCTATTTCTTAAATAGCTAATTCTTAACAAGTTCGGTAGGCGGGATTGGCTGGCATTGCGTTCCCGCGTAATAGTGTTCCAGGATCTCATGGTAGTTGTGATTGTAGGGCTCTGACGCCATCGCGATCGCTCCTACCTGAGACATGCCCAGACCATGACCGCTTCCCTTGCCATGAAAGAAGTATTCGCCTCCCGAACGAACGGTTAAGGAGACGAGAGTGCTCTTTAGCTGCCCGTATCCAAGCACCTGCCGCAGCACGGATCCCGGCACCGTTTTCATTGTGCCATCCATGTCCGATATCGTTGCGGTGGTGATTCTGCCGGAAGCGTCTGCGCCGTCCAGCGTAAGGCAGACAAAGTGGCTCACGCGCGTGCGAGGATCCTTGTTAAGCTGGGTTTCAAGCTCACGAAACGGCAAAATATAGTCCCACTCGTGAGATGCCGTAGCGGCCGCATAATCCGGTAAGCCGGGACCGGGCGAATCGATCACGGACTGCAAGTACGGGCATTTGCCCGATGTGTCGCAAGCCGTCACTCCGCCACTGTCCGTGGAATAGGAAGCCTCTATTAACTCTCCCTGGTATGTTACGACCTCACCGCGTGTGGCATCAACTGCGGCATTCGTTGCCGTCGTTTCACCGTCCAACCCCGAGTATCCCTGACATCGTGTTGTATCGTCCACATCGAAGCCATAGGCTCGAAAGCGCCCGCGGTTCTTCAAGGCATATGTGCGCGCCGCAACCGCTTGCGCCTTAACTGCTTCCACCGGCGCGGATGAGCCTATTTCAGCGACAACCACGCCGTATATATATTCCTCAACCCCTACGTTATTTATGACCGTTAGGCCGGAACCAGTCGCAAGTGCTGTAAGCGCGCCGCGGTACTTGCTCCAAGAGCCGGATGTGGACCTGCGGGAGATTTCAAGTGTACCATTTTCTTCCGGCAGGATATCGATCGATGAAACAGATCCTGAGGCGATACCATCCGCGGAATAGCTGACAGCGCTGCGTGAGGAAATCAAGCTCACCGGGCTTCCGGTTACAACTCCCAGCACCCTGCCGGATAATTTATCCTTGAGTGTGAGTTTGCCGTCAGACCGCACTGTGATGCGGGAAGCGTTCGCGAAGTTCTTTGTGAGACCAACATGAATGATGGGATCGGGCGAATCTGCTTGAATCGCGGGGGAATGTAATGCGAAGAGCGCCAGTGTGAGCGCCAGGGCAACACGAGCCATGGTTTCCTCCTGGACTACATTATAACAGCAGCATCAACCTGGCGGACATGGCCTGACGACAAAAAGACCGCAGAAATCATCTTCTGCGGTCTTTTGATCTTGGTCGGGGTGAGAGGATTTGAACCTCCGACCTCACGGACCCGAACCGTGCGCTCTACCAAGCTGAGCCACACCCCGATTATCTTGCGCTTGCCTCTCAGCCAGCGACTTAGATAATATACCTTCGAAGCTCCTCAGAAGTCAAGCGCTGGGACAAGCAATTCGTCTTTCTAATTCGAACTATTGTGCTGTTCTTCTGTTTCGCGATCCGAAACGCCCGCTTGCTCGAATGTTGCGACATCACGGAGAACATCGCGAGAGGCGCGAACGATGGGAATGGCAAGCGCTGCTCCGCTTGCTTCACCCAGTCGCAAGTCAAGGTCCAACAGGGGAGCAAGGCCCAGATGCTCAAGAAGTAAGGAATGACCGCGCTCCTGCGACCTGTGGCTTGCTATGAGATAGTCACGGATGCCGGGCGCGAGCCTTACCACCACGAGGGCGGCGCAGGTTGAAATAAAGCCGTCTAGAATGACCGGAATACGGCGCGATACAGCCGCCAGGATTGCGCCCGACATTGCGGCGATCTCTAGCCCGCCAAGCTCAATCAGCAGCTCATAGGGATCAGTTACGTCCTTTACGCGCTCCACGCCTTCAGCCACGACCTTACGTTTATTGGCGAGGCCGGCATCATCTACTCCGGTGCCGCGCCCCACGAGGTCGTCCGAAGGTGTGCCGGTCAAAGCTGAGGCGAGAGCCGCGGCGGTTGCCGTGTTTCCGATGCCCATCTCGCCTACGGCAAACAGCCCGATATTCGGATGATGGCGGATGATGTCCGCGCCGATCGTCATGGCCTGCCTTGTCTCCTGATCCGTCATGGCAGCCTCTACAGACCAGTCGCGCGTGCCTCGTCGTATCTTTCGATGAATAACTGGCAGATCCGCAGGAAGATCTCCGGCAACGCCTGCGTCCACGACGACGAGATCTGCGCCAACAGAGCGCGCCAGCGCATTGATAACCGCGCCTCCCGCAGCGTAATTCAACACCATCTGCGTCGTGACTTCGGTTGGATAGGCGCTGACGCCCTTTGCCGCAACGCCGTGATCAGCTGCAAACACCGCGATGAGGGCCGGGTGAAGGGCAGGGGACATGCTTCCTGTGATACCGGCAAGCTGAACCGAAAGGGCTTCCAAACGGCCAAGGCTTCCGGTGGGTTTGGTCAGTCTACTCTGACGTTGCGTCGCAGCCTCGGCCGCAGCAATATCGTATGCGGGAATGACGGGGAATGCAGGCGCCTGCATGCTGTTTTTATCCATAAGGTGGTATCCCTTTACAGGTGAAGATCATGTGGCATCAATCGCGATGCTAGCAGAAGCAAGCCGGTTTCGACCACCTGGTTTGCGGCCCCGAGGCAATCGCCGGTGACGCCGCCAAAGCGTCTGCGAAAGAATAGGCCGCAAAGCACGGTCAGAGAAATAGCGACACCCAGAGCGGTCAGTGTGCTGAATTGGAAGACAGCCATCACTATTGCCAGCATCAGAAGTGTAGACAGGAGAATCTCCCGCCGTCCTACGAGCTGCGCAATGCCGCCGCCCAGTCCGCTTGTTTCCTGAACATAAGGCAGAAATCGAGCTAAAGGCAGCGGCGACCAGCGTGCGGCGGCATGAGCCGCGACCATGACCAGCAAGACGCTGTGGGAAGCTATTGACGTGAGCGCCACAACCTTGAGCGACAGCAGAGCCCAGAGAGCCATCGACCCGAAAGAGCCGATGCGGCTGTCCCGCATTGCCCGGAATGCCGCTTCACGCGAATGAGGTCCCAGGCCGTCTGCCGTGTCTGCAAAGCCGTCTTCATGAAAACATCCTGTCGTCGAGGCTGTGGCGGCAACCGCGCCGATTGCCGCTGCAGCGGCCGGCAGTCCAATCCACGAAATTGCATCGAATATGCTGCCGCCGATTGCGCCGACTACGATTCCGACAAGTGGAAAAAAGACGAGAGCGGCTCGCCGTCCTCCCCATTCGTCGAAGGCATCGTCGGGAACGAAATTGATTGGGATGCGCGTGAGGAACTGAAACGCAATCGCCGGGGCATATGCCCAGCCACGCAATGTGGTCACTGTTTGACCTGCAATGGAATACCGGCGACCATAAGGATGACTTGATCCGCCTGTGCCGCTGCCGTTTGATTTGCGCGGCCGGCTGTGTCGCGGAAAGCGCGGCCGAGAGGTGTTTCCGGCACAAGACCAAAGCCGACTTCGTTTGTCACGATGATGATGTCGCCCTTATGTGCTGCTGCGGCTTCCATAAGGCTGATCACAGCGGTTTCCGCGCCCGGACCGTCCCAGGTTTCAGTCTCGCATGTTGCCGCGTCACCGCTTTTCAACATGTGATTTACGACAAAGAACGTAAGACAGTCCAGAAGCACAACGGCTGCGGCCGTTTCGTTGAGCACGCGAGATACTTCAAGGGGCTCTTCGATCGTGCGCCAATGGTCAGGACGATCTTCCTTGTGGCGGGCAATCCGCTCACGCATCTCGTCGTCTCCTGCCTGGGCTGTCGCGATGTAAAGAACATCTCCGCCTCCCGAGCGCCGTTCCGCAAGGTCCTGCGCATGCCGGCTCTTGCCGCTGCGCGCTCCGCCGATGACCAGAGTTATATGAGACATAGAATTCACCGAAATGCCCGAGCTGAAAACTGCTTATTTTCGGCTTGCCGCGTGACTGCCGGCGACATAGCCGGTGCTCCACGCAGCCTGGAGATTATAGCCGCCGACCGGTCCTGCAATGTCCAGCACTTCACCGCAGAGATATAGATTCTCGATTTTTCGAGAGAGCATCGTTCGTGGATCGACTTCAGCGAGAGCAACCCCGCCGGCTACAACTTCGCCGCGCTCCAGAGGGACATGCTGCACTTCCCCGAGGTTCCACGCTTTGAGGGTATTAACGATCCGATTCAATGTCTTGGTCGGCAAATGCGCGCCGCGGAGTTCGGGATCTGCATCAGCGGACAGCATGAAACCGTCCAACAAACGCGCCGGAATGTAGGGCGCTACCAGACTGACAGTCGTTTTACGCGGATTATATTTCATCTGGTCGCGGAAATCCGTCTGCAGCATTTCAAATGGCTGATCAGGAACGCAGTCCACTTCAACCTTCACCGGCTCCCGAACGGCATATTCTGCCACGGCGCGCGAAATCGCAAGTGTAGATGGCCCTGAAATGCCGCGATGCGTGAACAGGAGATCGTCCTTCCAGCGTGCGATTTCCTTTCCGTTAACGCGGGCGCGAACAACAGGGCCGCGCAAGGCGACACCAGACCATTCCGGTTTGGGAGTTTTCAGATAGAGTGGGGCGAGCGCTGCTCGCAAAGGCTCGATCGTATGTCCTGCCGCCGCCAGCCAGCGCCAGCCGTCGCCGGTTGCGCCCGTTGCCGGGTACGAGGAGCCACCCGTGCTGATGATCGTGGCATCAGCGCGGAACTCCCTATCGTCAACGCGAGCGCCCTTAATACGTCCATCCGAGATGATCAGGTCCGTCACGGCATGGTTGTACTTCACCTGCACGCCGGCTTCGGTGACATAGCGAGTCAAAACCGCTACGACATCTTTTGCCGTCCCGGGATCGACAGGGAAGATACGACCGTCTGGCCGAGTATAGTCCGCCATTCCGCGGCTGCGAAGGATTTTTAGAAAATCTTCGTTGCTAAATGCGTGGAACGCCGGGTTCAGGAATACACCTTCGTTTGTGCGGAAGGCCTTGCGGACGGAATCCATCGTGCCGGAGTGTGTGAGGTTGCACTTACCGCCGCCGGAGATCAGGATCTTCGTTCCAAGACGCTCGTTCTTTTCGAGGATGGTGACGTCCGCGCCGAGGTCAGCGGCGCGGCGGGCAGCAATAATGCCTGCCGCGCCGCCGCCAATAACAAGAATGTGAGGCATATTTAGCGCTTTGCCTCGGCCTGATCCACCACTGCCGGCGCGACAGGCATTTCGCGTCTGTTGAAAATCAGACGTTTTATGCGGCGTCCTGCGATTTCGGAGACTGTGACGTCATATCCGTCGAGAGAGGCGCTTGCGCCTACACGTGGGGCGAGTTGAAGCTGGTGCAATACGTATCCGCCGATCGTTTCATAGTCCGCAGGGTTATCGATGGGAACCGTGAGCTTTTCCGCCACTTCTTCGATCGTAACAGTCGCCGCCACGGAGAACCGCATTCCGTCTGAATCGAGCTGCTGCAAAGGGGGCGGCTCATCGTGCTCGTCCTGGATCTCTCCAATCAGTTCTTCGATGATATCTTCAAGTGTTATCAGACCTGCAGTGCCGCCGTATTCGTCCATGACGATCGCTTGATGGGCATGGCTCTTTTGCAGCTCCTTCAACAACTCGTCGATCGGCTTGTTCTCCGGCACGGCCAGGATTGGCCGCAATGCGCGTTTAATGTCCGCATTTGGATCTCCGGCAATCGCCAGGAGATCCTTGATATGGATCATACCGAGCACATGGTCACGATCGCCTTCGCACAGTGGGTAACGTGTGAATCCGTTCTCAACGGCGACCTCGACATTTTTGCCGATCGTCCAGGTGGTGGACAGGTAGACGATATCGACGCGCGGCACCATGATCTCACGCGCCGATGTATGCGCGAAGTCAAAGACGTTCTCCGCAATCTCTACTTCGGACGGCCGCAGGGTTCCGTGCTCGTGCGAATGCGCCATGATCGCCAGAATTTCGTCTTCTGAGTGAGCCTGGCCATGTTCCGATCCTGGTTCGATCTTTAGCCAGCGGGCAAAGATCTTGGCCATCCCTTCCAGCATCTTAATGAGCGGATAACCAACACGCAGAAACAGACGCATTGGCGCGGCGACGCTGAGGGCGGTGCGTTCGGCATGCGCGATCACCCACCATTTGGGCAACAGTTCGCCAAAAACGATGTGAAAACTCGTGATGAACAGGAAGCCTACGACGAAGGAGATCGTCGTAATGCGCGCCGCTGAGAGCGGTATGTGAAGTTTGAGGAGCAGGGGAGCCAGGACATCCGCCAGGGCAGATTCGCCGATATATCCCAGGGCGAGACTCGCCACGGTGACGCCGAGCTGCGTGGCGGAGAGGAACGTATCCAGTCTGCCCTGCAGGACCTGGACCTGTTTGGCGCGCGAATTGCCTTCGGAGGCCAGCTCCATTATACGAGTTTGGCGAACGCGTATCAGGGCGAATTCGGCCGCAACAAAGAAACCATTGAGGGCAATCAGCAGAAATGTGACTGCCAACCTGATGTAAGCTTGTAAATGTGTGTCCATGGGTTTGCCCGCATTCCAGCAATGCGGGCGGGTCCGCTCCTCGATCTCTATACGCCGCCGCCAAAGAACACGGATGCTGGATCGTCTTTTAGACGGTGTGCTCTACAGCTTGCGGATTTCTCATGTTCATACCCAATTGGCGCGAAATCGCACTGGTTTATGAACTCATTGGCGAGAGCTTTACAGATTGAGCGCCTTTCGGACGATCGTCATTGTTTCTGAAGCTGCTGCCCTGGCGCGTTCGGCGCCGTTTTTCAGGACGCTATCAACATACCCGGGATCCGCCTCCAGCTCCGCCCTCCGGGCGCGAACCGGCGCGAGATTCGCGTTGATAATCTCCGCCACTTCTTTCTTTGACTGTCCGCAGCCACGCTCGCCGGCGCGGCATTCGTCCCACTGGCAGAGATAATTCTCCGGATCGTAAACCCGCCGCAGTTTGCAGACGACGCAGCCTTCGGGGACGCCGGGATCGGTGATGTGCACCTTTGTCGGCGTTGTAAAGGCGCTGTTGATGCGCTTCTGCGTTTCCTTAGGCGTATCGCCGATATAGATCGCGTTGCCGTAGGACTTGCTCATCTTTCGGCCGTCCATACCCGGCAGCTCGCCTGTAAACTCGCTGATCTTTGCCTGCGGCTCCGGAAATACCTTGGAGCCTACAATCGTATTGAAGCGCCTTGCGATTTCCCGGGAAATTTCGATATGCGCGGCCTGATCGCGTCCGACCGGAACAAGGTCTGCCCGGTAAACGATAATGTCCGCCGTTTGGAGGACAGGATAACCCATCAAGCCATAAGAGACTTGCAGATCGTTCTCCGCCACAAGAGCGCGCTTTTCCTTGTATGTCGGGACACGCTCCAGCCAGCCCACCGGAGTGACCATCGACAGAAGCAGATGCAATTCAGCATGTTCTTTCACATCTGACTGCCGGAATATGGCGCACTTCTCAGGATCGAGGCCGGCGGCAATGTAGTCGATCGCCGTCTGTCGCGCAGCCGCAGCGATATCGATGCGCTTTTCCGCGATCGTGGTCAACGAGTGCCAGTCTGCGATGAAGCAGAACATCTCGTACTCGTCCTGCAGCTTGATCCATGGGCGCAGAGCGCCTTCAAGATTGCCGATATGAAGCTTGCCGCCGCCAGTGGGCTGCATGCCGGAAAGTATGCGTTTCTTCGTTGACATACACTTGTTCCAAATGAAAGTCAGGATCCTCTCCCCCGTCGCTGTCGCGCTTGAAGGAGAGGCTTGCCTTAAGCCTTCGCCAGCCGTTCCGGAATGATATCGAGCCGGACTACATCGTCGAGGGTCTCGCGGCGTGACACGAGATCCGCCTGGCCATCCTTAACGAATACACAGGCCGGTTTGCGGAACCTATTGTAGTTGGACGCCATCACATAATTGTATGCGCCTGTGCTCTGCACTGCCAGGATATCCCCAGGATCGACGTCGCCGATGGTCACTTCAGGGATCAGAATGTCTGTCTCACAGTGCTTGCCTGCGACACGGACTTTCTGGTTCTTGGGCTCGCCCATCTTGTTGGCGACAAGAGCTTCGTACAATGCATCGTAGAGCTGCGGGCGCGGATTATCGGACATGCCGCCGTCAATGGCGACATAAGTGCGTTTGCCCGGCGCTTCCGGTATCGTAACATGCTTGATCGGGCCGACAGTATAGAGCGTCGTTCCGGCTTCGCCGACGAGGGCGCGGCCGGGCTCCTGCAGCAGCCGGGGCGCAGCCACACCATGCTTCTCAAGTGAAGCCTTCAATGCGCCGATCAGCTGGTCGGCGAACTGCTCGTAGCTGGGAGGGTTCTGCGTATGCAGGTACCGGATGCCCAGGCCGCCGCCGATATCCAGGTCTTCGGGCGTCCAGCCTGTCGTGTCGGCGATCAGTCGCATAAATGCGACCATGATGTCGATAGCCTGCTCATGCGTTCCGGCATCGAGAAGCTGCGAGCCGATATGGCAATGGATGCCCGTCAAATGAATATGCGGCGCCATTCCCAGGGCTTCCGTGATCGCGTCGAGGGCATCGCCGTTTGCCACGCTCAGGCCGAACTTCGTGTCTTCCTGTCCGACACTGATGCGCCGGTGCGTGTGCGGGTCGATGCCGGGAGTGACGCGGATCAGGATGCGCTGCTCTTTTCCTTGCGCTTTTGCCATGCTGGCAAGCTGGCGCAATTCGAACCGGTTGTCTACGACGACGATGCCGACACCATATTCGAGAGCCATCTCAAGCTCTTCCTGGGACTTGTAGTTGCCATGGAAGAGTACTCGCTCCATCGGGAAACCGGCCTGGATCGCGGTGTAGAGTTCGCCGGCGGACGCCACATCGAGCCCAACTCCCTCGTCTTCCACAACACGGCAGATGGCGGTGTTGAGGAATGCCTTGGATGCGAAGGAGATATCATTATTCGGATAGCGCGCCTCGAAAACCTGGCGATAGCGGCGGCAATTCTCCCGAATTGTCTCTTCGTCCATAATATAGAGCGGTGTGCCGAATTCGCGCGCAAGCTCGACCGTATCGCATCCGCCAATTTCAAGATGTCCGTTCGCGTTGACGCGCTGCGTACCTAGCAGCATTCTTTTCAATCTCCTCTTAGACCATGTCTACACAGAAAAAAATCCCGCACCTTTCCGGGCGGGAAATTAGCCTGTGATTCTAGCAGATTTAAGGCCGCTTAGTCAATTGGGGGAGGGGCGGAACGTTCGCTCGTTGTGGCCCTTTGCCCTGGCGGCTAAAGCCACGGGCTAGAGAATACACATGTCCGCCTTCGCGGACTAGGAAATACAGCCTATTGGCTGCTCTTTGTGCCCGGAGGGGCACTGCTGTACTCTCTAGGCGCGGTTTTAACCGCCTGCCTCGCTTGGGCTCGACGGGGGCCTGCGGGACCTATCGCGCCGAGAACTTATAGATCGTTGTCTGATGGTAGACCTGGCCGGGCTTGAGTTCCGCCGTTGGGAACTTGGGCTGGTTGGGCGTATCTGGGAAGTGCTGCGCTTCCAGGCAGAAGCCGCTGCGCCGCGGGTACGCTTTGCCGTCATGGCCGATGTTCTTGCCGTTCAGGAAGTTGCCCGTATATAGCTGTACGCCGGGCTCCGTGGTGTACTCTTCCAGCACGCGGCCGGTGGTGGGGGAATACACTCTGGCGGACATTCGCATGCCGCGTCCATTGACTACGAAGTTGTGGTCGTAGCCGCTGCCGTTCTTGAGCTGCGTATCTGTCTTGTTAATTCGCTCGCCGATGGCATGGGGACGGCGGAAGTCGAATGGTGTGCCTGCCACGGGCTGCAATACGCCTGTCGGGATCGATGTCGGATCGATCGGCGTAAAGCGATTCGCGTTGAGGGTTACCAGGTGGTTGAGGATCGTCCCGTTGCCCGCGCCGTTCAGGTTGAAGTAAGTATGGTTGGTGAAATTGACGACGGTGTCCTTGGTCGTCACAGCTCGATAAGTTATCTTCAACGATCCGTCGTTGGCGAGCGTGTAGGCGACGTTCAGGGTGACCTTGCCGGGATAATTCTCTTCGCCGTCGGCGCTGACATATGCAAGCTTCACACCCACACCGGCTCCGGTTTTGAAAGGCTGAGCGGACCAGACCTTCTTGTCAAAGCCCTTCTTGCCGCCATGCAGGGTGTTCGGCGGATTGTTGATGGCGATATGGTAAGTTTTGCCGTCAAGCGTGAAAGCGCCTTTGGCTATGCGGTTTGCATAGCGGCCGATCAATGCGCCGAAGTATGTGCCGTTGGGGTCATTGACGTAGCCATCTACATCGTCGAAGCCCAGAACTACTTCACCTAGTTTGCCTTTTCGGTCCGGCGCCAGAACCGACGTTACAATGCCGCCGTAGTTGGTGATCTTGACGGTAAGGCCGTGCGAGTTGGTGAGTGTGTACAACTGGACCTGTTTGCCGTCTACGCTGCCGAAAGGCTGCGTTTTGATGCTGCTCGGCGCAGCATGCGCAGCGCCCGCAACGACCGACAGCGCCGCCGCGCTGCACAGCCACTGGTTTAATGACTTCATAGTCGACTAATGTCCTCCACATGGATTGATTTGAAAATTCGGCCACTTAGCTGGCTCGTTGGAGATTGTTCGGGAGATTGCAATTCCTCCTTAGCAATTCTGGCAATGAGGCGTGTATTTCCTTCTCGTAGTCGGAATTTTCCTGTAAATCGCTTTAATTGTCCTCATTTCTGCCCTTTAAACATCGGGAACAATGTCCGAATACGCGCCGTCTGAATTGTAGAGCCGCTCGCGAGGATACTCATCATGATCGCGATGGCATTGAAAGGTGACCACAATGAACCGAGTTTCTCGCATCGCGAACGGAACGATGCTTTCTCTTATAGCTCTTACAGCGATAACAACAATCCCTGCTCACGCCGACGGCTGGCCCTGGTCGCACGGCGGGCGTTCACATAACTCTCGCTCCGAGGATGCTAATCGTCAGGACAGCAAGAATAACTGGCGAAATCTTGCCCTCGGGTCCGGCGCGGCCGCAGTGGCTGGTCTGCTGACACATAACAAAACACTTACCATTATCGGCACTGCGGGAGCTGCTTACTCTGCAAGCCGATATGAGAAAGACCGGAAGAACCAGTCAGAGGACAGCGGGTGGGGAAGTGATCGCCGCCGGTATCATCGTGATGAAAATCGCGGCGACAATCGGAATTACGATGATAATCGAACATATGACTACCAGCCGCAATACGATTACCGCGACGGCAACTACGATCGCAGAACCACCGGCGACGGCTGCGAACAGCGCTAAAAGCGCATAACCATTCTGCAAAATGACGGGACGGCCGGATAAAGTATCCGGCCGTCCCATTTTCGTTATTAGCCACACAGATTACTGACTTATTGCGGACCATTTCGGATGGCATAGGAAGCGAAAATCTTTTAGTGCTTGGCCAGGGCATGCGCATCAGGTTGGGAGGTAACGGGTGACGTGGAGGCTGACGGCTTCCTTTCGATTATGCCTGTTGATTCCGTGTCATCGTAAGAAGGCGGATCAACAACGACAACATCATTTGGATCAGCCGGAGGAGCGTCAGTAACATCGGGAGGGGCTACCGGGACTTTCGCCACCGGGACTTTAGGAACTCGCGCAGGTTTTGCGGCCGGCAGATGCGATGGCTGAGCAGCGATCTCCTGCGGCGCTGCATGTGGCGTCGGATGAATCGGCTTGCGCTTTGCAACAACGATATGATGTTCTACGGCGCTTGCAGAAGGTAAATCGGGAATGTCAGCAGGTTGAAAATAGGACTGCGTTGCCTGTTGGTCATCAAGTTCCGGATGCTTTTGCGTCTGTGAATGTGCAGCAGCATCAATAGCTGTCCATGCATTTTTGCTGTGATTTGAAAATATCGAATCCGATCCTGCTTTGCCTGAACCTGAAAACGAGCCTGCCAGCGAACCACTGGAATTTATTCCTGACGGCATGCCTTGGCCTTCAGTATCTGGATGCCCGTCGACAATCGTATCGCTATCTGAGCGGAAATTCGGTTGGCCGCTTGCGCCAAAGAACTTCGCGATAGGAGATGTAAGGTAATTGAACTGTTTGTTGGTGCGGAGCTCATTTGCGGCGAACACCGATACATAGACTGACAGGGCCGGCAGCAGAGCGATAGGCAGGGCGTAAAATGCAGTGGGAAGCCGCCGTGGGTGCAATGCAAAGCTTGATCGCGTCTGTGGCTTTCGCCGTCCCTCTTGAACTTTCGCCGTTAACTCCTGGAGTTTGGGGAACTCCGGGTCAAGGAAACTAAGGCGCCGCACAACCCGGTAAGCATCGGAAAATTGCTTTTGCCAGATCAATCGTGATGCAAGCTGCCGCAGGAGAGCGCGCTGCGAATGGCCGCGGCGCAGGCCGCCGGCAATGTTTCTTACCATCGCTTTGGGAGTCCAGATCAAACCCGGAAACGACCACCATCCGCAAAGCATGGACATTGCGAGCCATTTAGTTCCGAGAGCAGAACGGCAGCCGGAGCAATATACGCCGGGCTGCTCAACCGATTGCTTGGCAAAAGAAATCAGGCTGACCACCATGAAAAACTCGGAATGGCGCAGTGTATCGTCACAGCGGGAGCATCGCGCGCAACGTATCGCCTCCGGCGCGGCCGGATCGGTTCGCTGCATCGTAACGGTTTTGCGCTTGCTGTTTCGATTTGGCGACGCATCGAGCTGCTTATCATATTCAGCCCGTTTTGCTGAATTGGAAAGCGTTGCGTAGGCCTCGTATAGCAGAATCGTCGATTCTGCCGATTGGGGATTGTTGCCGTTGCGGTCGGGATGATGCGTGAGAACTAATTGGCGAAAAGCCTTGCGGATTTCACCTAAGGACGCCGATCGTTCCACTTGTAGAACTGAATAATAGTCGGTTCTCATGTTTTGGGATCAAACTGTCCAGTTTCACTTGCAACATTATAGCCGTTACGGCTCCATTCCGCGTATATTTGTCAGAAATGACCCGAATGTTCGCCTTTTGAAACCATTAACTCTCATATTGCCGGACGAATCCTAGCCAAGCAGTGTCTGCCCCGCCGTTGAGCTATCCGATCATGCAATGTAACCAATCGCCATCTTGAAGGATTTTTACGGCAATTGGATCACACTCCGCATATAGGCATGAAGAGAGGACATCAGAAATGCGTAGATTTGTTTTTAGCCGACACGCATCTTTGCTTTGCATGATCTTCCTTTGCGTAAACGCCGTCGGTGTTTCTGCTAAGTCCGGCGAGCTTGCTGGCGGTTCGCCTGCCGCCCCGGCCTGGCTCATTATCTCAAAGATCGCTCCCACGGAACGCAACTCAGACGTACCGAGGCCCATGGCAGCGAGTGGTTTCCTCACGCATCAGGTTCGAAGGCTAACCCTGTGGTGGCCCAGCGTTACAGGCGCCACGACATACAGTATCTATCGTGGGATGGCATCAAACCATGAAGGTACGACTCCAATTATCACAAAGATTACAGGAACATCTTATACGGATATCGGGCTCAAAGACGGAAGCGCTTACTTCTATCAGGTGACGGCGAGCAACTCTGCGGGAGAAAGTCCGAGATCCGTGGAAGCTTCGGGCGTTACCAAAATGCCGCCGGTATTGAGCTCCATATCCGCCGAGCCCTATCCCTGGGTGGGAGATTCCATAATCAAAACAGGAGCGTGGTTAAGGGTTGAAGCGGCATCGGAGGACGATAAATTAATCTGCTCGTGGACCAGTGTGGGCACTCCGCCGGCCAAGGTCATCATCGACGGAAAAAACGTTACGGGCAGCCCCTGGATGAGCCGTACAAAAGCGCAGTTCTTAAAGGCCGGTGTTTACAATTTTGCAGTTACGGTAACAGACAGCGATGGTCTGGCAGGCACTTCTTCTCTTAAGGTTGCCGTCAATCCCGTCGTCACGTCAATCATCGTCAACCCGGCGGCTGCATCACTGCACTTCACCCAAACCGGAAGCTTCAAGGCGAAGACCCTCGATCAGTTCGGCAATCCGATTGCATCGCCAATTCGGGTTCTGTGGTCCGCTCCTCTCGGGGATGCAAGCATAGATCCTGAAACCGGCGTGCTGACGGCCCCCAAATCCAGGCCAGGACCGGCCGAGTATGCAACTGCTGTTATCGCTACTGATCCCGATACCGGAGTTAGCGGTACGGCCGCGGTCACAATTCGCGACCGCGGCCCATTGCTTGTGACACCGGCAACCATCATCCAATGTCCTGCAAACGATCCACCGCTTACGACACAAACCGACCTTACGATAGATAGTATACGGGCGCTTGAGCGCATCAGGGCGCAGACAGCGCGCCTTTCTGCTCTTGCAAAACATGACTCAGGTGACGAAGCTCTTCACTACCAATGGGCAATCGTCAAAGGACCTGAAGGGGCTAACCAGAACATCGGTCCGTGGGGGCCATCGATTACGTATTGGTTTACGAAAGACGGAAACTATACGTTTGGCGTTACGGTGACGGATCAAAACGGACAGAACATTACCAGCACGGTCGATGCGGTAGTTCGTGGTGGCGTGCTCGTCCCGACGAAAGCTATACATGCGCCGGAGAAAGCTGTGAGGATCATACGAAAAAGAGTGCCGAGCGCTCATGCGCCACGAACTCATACAAAGCCATAAAGCACGACTTGGTAAGACAACTTTAAGTTAAGTAAAGAAAAAGCCCGTTGGTATCGAAGAATCCCGATACCAACGGGCTTGAATTTTTCCTGCGGCTATTCGCCCTGCTGCTCCATGGCTCGCCAGCAAGAATACAGTCCAATCGCAATGCAGATCCAATGCATCGGACTGAACATGCTTGGAATCATCGGAATAACATCCATCAAGGATATCCCTGCGAGAGTGGGATCGGAAGCAATCTCCTTTTGCAGCACATCATTTGCAAAGACGAGATGACCTACCAGGAGAGCGATCATCATAATTACTACGGACAGGGCAGCCAGCGCGGTGCCTCCTCGCCCTGTAAACTTGTGTATGCCGAAGCCGACTCCGTAGCCGACTCCAATGTAAAGGTAAGCCAACCCAAAACCCGTTAAGAAGAGAATCTTCATAACGATAATCGAGCCCACGATACCGATTCCAAGGCCTGCAAGCATGCCCAGTGCTATATTACCGCCATGTTCCGGCGCAGTTTGATAGGATGGCGCCGTGTATCCGCTTCCTTGAGGATAGGATGGTGGAGCTCCATAGCCACCGTTCTGCGGTGGAGCGCCCTGGGGAGGATATGCGCCCTGCTGCACTGGCGCGCCTTGCGGAGGATACGCGCCCTGCTGCATCGGCGCTCCGGTATTTGCGCCCGAGGCAACCATTTGCTGCTGGCGGGCATGCAGCGCCGGAGCACAGTTCCGGCAAGCCGGAACAGGTCCTACTAACTGAATGCAATTGTTGCAGATTGGGACACCGCACTGGGCGCAGCTGTTTGCTGCTTCTGTGGTTTGGTGATAATAACACATCCGTGCCATCGGAGGGCTCCTTTCATGACACGACCGATACAACATGATAATACAACGGTCTTATGCCTGCGGCGCGCGGGCAATGTATCCTAAGACACGTTAGGGCCGCATCGCCTTCACATTCTTTTGTCGGTTTGAGAAATACTGCTGATAAAGATAGGGCTCAAAATATTTATCGGACGCATGGAACGGCATACAAGCACAACGAGTATGCTTGCTGGCTCAATTATAACATAATAGGCGTGCAAGCGCCGATTATTCAGCAATTCCGATATCAAAGTTTGTATCCGGGCGAGAAGATTCAACATCTGCTATTAAGCTCCGGTAAACACAGGAAAAATGCCTGAGCGCGTCCAATATGAGAAGCACTATGGAAATCGACCTACCCGAATCATGGCGGGCTGCACTCGCCGCAGAGATTGATAAGCCGTACTTCGCCAAGCTTGCAGAGTTCGTCGACGGTGAACGCGCGCAGCATGAGGTTTATCCGCCCCAGGCGGATGTCTTCAATGCATTTCGCTTCTCCGACTTCGACACGACTCGCGTCTTGCTGCTCGGCCAGGATCCGTATCATGATACGGGACAGGCGCATGGGCTGTGTTTTTCAGTCCAACCAGGCATTACGCCGCCGCCGTCACTGCGGAACATGTTTGTGGAGCGAAAGTCGGATCTCGGTCTGCCCATTCCCCAAACCGGCTATCTGGCGCCGTGGGCCAATCAGGGGATTTTGATGTTGAATGCCGTTCTCACAGTGAGAGCGCATGAGGCCAATTCTCACAAGGGCAAAGGCTGGGAGAAGTTCACGGATCAGGCAATACGAGAACTCAGCGCCCGCGAGAAACCGTTGGTTTTCGTGCTCTGGGGTGGATATGCGCAGAAAAAGCGCGACCTCATTGATGCTTCCAGACACGTCGTCATCGAATCTGCGCATCCGTCTCCACTGTCAGCGCGCAACGGCTTCTTTGGCAGCCGTCCATATTCCCGTATAAACGAAGCGCTGAAAAGCTTTGGCCAGCCGGAAATCGACTGGAGCCTGCCCGAGAGCGCTTAGGTTGGGCTATTCAAGTTGGTCAATCGATATGCAGGCGGCGCTGTAAATGAACCGCAAGCCTTCCGCGCCGCCTGCTCACCGGTTCCTGGGACACATTCCTGATCTGCGCGATGATGTCCTGGGGTTTCTCCTCACTTGCGCCCGTGATTATGGGCCAATCGTACCATTGCAACTGCCGTTTGTCCGTGCCGCTCTGCTCTTAGATCCCGTCGATATCGAACGAGTCCTGGTTACCGAGCATAAGAATTTTGTAAAGCCGGTTTGGCTGCGCACAGCGGCCGTGCGCCGCCTTCTTGGAGACGGCCTCGTGACCAGCGACGGAGAGATCTGGCGGCGGCAGCGTCGCGAGTGCCACCGCGCATTTCACCCCAATCTTTTGCCGGGATATGCGGACACCTTTACCGTTCTTGCAGGACGAATGCTGGATGGATGGGAACATGGGCAGGAGCGGGATGTGCTGCGCGATATGGCGCGCTTAACGCTGCAGATCGTCGTCCGGACGATGCTTGGAACAGATGCCGGAGAAGCAGCGGATGAAATCAGCGAGTCGATGGACACGATCATGGCTCACTTCAGCGCTCCGTATCGTCTGTTTGGGCTTGCGCCAATACCGCCCGCAATAGCTGAAATCGCTGCCGTACGAAAATTGGATTGCCTCGTTGAAAGGCTGATCGAGGATGCCGGCGCTATTAACCAATTCGGCGACGAAACATTATTGAAATCCCTGATGGCTGCCGAAGGTCATCCCGATCGCAAAAGATATCTACGCGAGCAGATTAAGACATTCCTGGCCGCAGGGCACGAGAGTTCAGCCCTTACGCTCACATGGGCCTTTGCCCTTCTGGCGCAACATCCTAATGTAGGTACCAGGCTGTCCAAGGAGCTTGAGACAGTTCTAGGCGATCGGACGCCGAAGTTTTCAGATTTGCCGGACTTACCCTACACTCTTGCGATTATCAAGGAAACGCTGCGTCTGTTTCCGCCGCTCTGGATGACCGGCCGCAGAGCCGTAACCGATTGTGATATCGGCGGTCAAAAGGTACCAGGCGGGACTCTCGTCTTGACCAGTCAGTGGGCCGTTCAGCGATCTCCACGCTATTTCCATGCGCCGGATTCTTTCCACCCCGAACGCTGGGAAGACCTCGCAAATCTGCCGCGCTTCGCGTATTTTCCATTCGGTGGCGGCCCTCGCATCTGTATCGGTCAGAATTTTGCTGTGGCTGAATCCGTTCTCCTGCTGGCGTCGGTAGCCAGGAGGTTTCGCCTTGAGCTCACAGCCGAAGAGGAAGTAAGGCCGTGGGCAACAATGACATTGCGGCCGCCGGCCGGCCTCACGATGAGAGTGACGACACGATCTCACGCTTAAAATCCCGCAGAGTCACCTTGAGATACTTTACGACTCTTTGACGATAAGGCCACGCCATTGAACGCAGTGGTATTCGGTTCAGCCAGTGGTTGTTCGGGCCATATTTAGCTCCGCTCTTGGTTCCACGTTTTGCCGCCATGATCATATTCGACGGAAGCGCTTTTTGAGAGAGCGTCTCGATACAAACCTGGATTTCGTCGACTGAAGCAAAACATAACGTGGCGCTGTCTATTTCGACGATGAAATTCGCGTAGCCTTTACCGGTCACCGGTTTGGGTTTTGGCGGACTGAATTTCTCGGCGCGATACCACTGATTGCTGTCTTCTTCGATATGGACCCAGAATGACATCGGTCCCGGCTTCCATGCCGCCGTATACTCAATCCAGTGCCGTTTCATGAGTTCGCCCGTCCTTCTCCTATCCTCGATTGGTTCCAGTCTACCTGGCCCTTTCCATCCGTCTGTAAAATAAAAATTGCGATTATTTTCCCCGTCCACGCATTCCTTGATGAAATGTCCACGTTCTCGTCCACGCCCCGTCAGCAACAATATATTCAAATGCGGGCTGCGATGTGAATAGCTAAGTAATTGATCGAGCCCAGCATAAACGACAAAAAGATCGACGCAGATCAATGTCACAAGGAAACGTGACGAAAGGAATACACTGATGAAGACCCTGAACAACTCGCTTCTCGGCGGAATCGCCCTGGCAATGTTGAGCTCCGTATCGGCTATAGCCGCTCCTACCGCTGCGCCAAAGACGGCATCTCCGAAAATCGGCCCAACGCCGGCGGCTGTTACAAATGTGTTGGTTACAAATACCACGGCGCAGCCAGTGCCGACTGTCGCAACGGGAACGACCACAGTTGCCGGTACGGTAGCGGCAACTCAATCCGGTCCATGGAATGTCGGGATTTCCGGCACCGCCGTAGTCAAAATTGTCCAGCCCGTTACCAGTCCTATACCTGTTGCCGTGATCAATGAGGGCGCTCGCATACCGTTTCAGAAGCAGGTGCATATCAGTACTGACATCACCGGAAGCGGAAGCGCCGTAATATCAGTTCCGGCAGGCTGGCGTCTTGTGATCGAGCATATCAACGGATTTGCCTACGTCGGCCAGAAGGATGACATAATTGACTATCAGGTGGGAGTAACCTATGGCGGCGAGGGGGCTTCCTACGAGTTCCATCCGGTTGTCCTCAGCGACGTGGATCACTATCACACGTTTGTCAACGAGTCTTTCCTGGCATACGCGGATCCGGGATCGCTGGTCGGCGTGTTCATCGAGACGGCATCATCCGGCGCGGGAACGCCTACCGCTGATGGTTACGTCAGAATTAGTGGGCATCTGGAAAAGTAATCGAGGAACGGAGTACGGAAGCAAAGGCCTCTTGGGAATCTTTTTACAAGTAGATTCCCAAGAGGCCTTCTTCAAGTATCGAGCGACAGCCATATGTCGCTACGCATTTTCCGTGACGAGATGCGGCTTGAGCTCTGTTGGCAAGCCTGCGGCTTGCCATGCATCCCAGCCGCCTTCCAGGGCGCGGGCACGTTTCCATCCGGCTTTTTGCAGTTCCCCGGCGGTGTAGACGCTTGTCCTATCGGCCGGGCAGGCGCAGAACACGATGATCCATGTGTCTTTCGGGATTTTTTGCCGAGTTGCATACTCCACAGCTCGCTGATAATCGATGCGCGTTGTACCCACTGCCAGCGAATCGCTCTCAGTGAATGTGCGAGGACTACGGACGTCGAGCACAATTACACTCGGATCGACTTTCCTGAGTTTCTCCATACCTTCTATGGAAATCAATATCGCATCATTGGAATCTGATTCCTCTGTGGAACCGTCATCCCCATGGTCTATATCGTCGTTAATTACGGCGAGCTCTACAACAGGTGTTGCTGCCGGCGCCGTGCTATCGGCCTGATCTTCTCGGCTTGCATCATCTCTCTGCGCAGTCTTCGCCTGCTTCTTTCCGACTAGCATTAATGAGCCGCCATGGAGTATGACGGACATAACGACGACCAGGCAGCAGATCGAAAACAGGCGGCCGCTTCCCGGAACCCCGGCGAACACCGGCAGCAAAACGAGCAAGAGGGTGCTCAAGCCACGCGGCCCGAACCACGATATCAATGTGTGAGCGCGTTTTCCAAGGTTTGTGCCCGCCAGCGCAGCGAAGAAGGCGACAGGGCGCACCAGCAGCGCCAGGGCTGCGAATAGAATGATCGAAACCGACAGCAGGGCGAAACCGCTCCATATCAAGGAACTTCCAAGGAGCACGAATGTGAACAGCAAGGCTAATTCTGCCGTCGTTTCGCCGTATTCCAGGAAGCAGTCACAAAGCTCGACATCGAGAGCCGCAATCGTCATGCCCGCTGCGAAAACGGCCAGGAAGCCGCTGCCGTGAACCGTTTCGGCCGCGGCAAATGCGGCGAACGCGACCCCCAGCGAGTAGAGGCTTTCATAATCACGCCGTATTCCGACTCGTCTTCGAACAAGATCCAGTGTAGCGACCCCGAGCAAACCGACCCCGATACCTGCTACGGGACCGAGCAGAAACAGGTTCAGCCCGAGATGAGCCCACTCAGTTGGTGTAGGCGCCGGTTTTGGCATGAGGAACTGCATGGCCACGAGTACGATTGGTAGCAGCACGACGTCGTTCAAACCGCTTTCAAGCCTTAATGCCTGACGGGCCGGAGCCGGAATATCCGGGCGCCGCAGCAATCCGCGCAGCAGCACAGGATCTGTGGACGCCAGCGCAGCGCCGAGAATCACCGAAGCCACCGGCGACAAGTGGAGCAATCCCCACGCAGCCAGCGCGATCAGCAGGGCCGACACAAGCGTGCCGGGACCCAGCACACGCAGTGTGAGCGCTGTTTGTTTACGGACTTCCGCAATATTGAGCGACACGGCGTCGGTAAAAAGCACCAGGGCCAGACTGAGTGTCGCAACGACACGCAGAATAGGGGAATCGAGGCCGATGTGCAGTAGCCCGAGTCCGGCTGGGCCGAGCACCGCGCCAAGCCCCAGGAAAATGGCGACTTGCGGCGCGTTACTGCGCTCGATAAAGCCGGACAGCAAGGCAGCGACAACAATCACGATCCCGACCAGGCCAAGGATGGCGGCAAATGAGTCTGCGCTTAGTGCTATGATGACAGGTCCCTCCGGAAGCGGAATTCAATTGAAGCTTAGATGTGTGTTCGAAACATGAGTGCGCGGAAACCGTCTGGCCCACAGCAAGCGCAATGGTGCGGGCGTCGCCAATAGTTACCTTACCCCAACGGAAACGATCAAGGAACGTGAACGTTCAACGTATTTACATTCGAACGCGGGCGGCGGCCGGATTGAATTCCTTCACCGGTCCACCTACATACTTTAGACACACGAAACAAGAAATAAGAACTCCTCCAATAAATCACGGAGAGCTGTCCCGCAAAATATGCCGTTTGCGTCTTCCGGATGAATCGCTTGACAGAGCTTCATGGCAGTGGTATATTTTGTTAGACTAACCAATTAATCAAGTGTGTCATGGCGATCTCGGATGTTGCCAGGCATCTGAAATAAGATCTAACATTTTGCTGCTGCATTGGCGTTAGAACTACCAGACCTGTAACCGGCGAATCGATACGGAGCAGGGCAAAGTCTGAAGGAGCCGGTACTTGGAAAAGACGTTACGCGCATCGAAGTTTCAGCTTGGCGCTTGTTATTATCCGGAACAGTGGCCAGATACGCTATGGGAAGATGACTTTCGCCGCATGCGTGAAATGGGGCTGGGCATCATTCGGGTCGCCGAGTTTGCCTGGTCGGTCTTCGAACCCGAGGAGGGATTGTTCCAATTTGATCTCTTCGACCGCGTTATGGATCTGGCGGCTGCCTACGGACTCAGCGTCATTATTGGAACTCCCACCGCAACGCCGCCGGCATGGCTGACACACAAATACCCGGAAGTCTTGAACGCGTCGAAGAACGGCATTGTGTACCAACACGGCGAGCGGCAGCACAATAACTATAGTTCGCAAATCTACCGGGATTTCTCCGCTCGAATAGCCGGCAAACTTGCCGAACACTACGCCAATCATAATGCTCTTGCCGGATGGCAGATCGACAATGAATTGAACTGCGGCATATCCGAGTTCTATTCGGCAGCCGATCAGACCGGATTTCGAACATGGCTGCAGAATCGCTACGGCACTCTGGATCGCTTGAATGCAGCATGGGGCGCCGCGTTCTGGAATCAGACATATTCTCACTGGGATCAGGTTCACCTGACCAGTCCCACTCCAAGCAATTCTCCAAATCCGCATCAAGCTCTCGACGAGAAGCGGTTTATCTCCGACACCGTCATTAGCTATGTTAAGGTGCAGGTCGATGCGATCCGAGAGTTCGATAGTGAGCACTGGATTACGACGAACGGTTTGTTCGGCCATCTCGACAGCCACAGGCTTACGCAGGAGAATCTCGACTTCTTCTCTTACGACTCGTACCCGCAATTCGCGACTCTGTGGCCGGATGGCGGTGAACATCCACTTCTCGACCGCAAGTGGGGCGCAAGCCTGTCGGTGACCCGGGGCATCTCCCCTCAGTTTTGTGTGATGGAGCAGCAGTCCGGTCCGGGCGGCTGGGTAAATAATCTTGCTCAGCCCACGCCGAAGCCTGGCCAGATCCGTCTCTGGACATATCAATCGATTGCGCATGGCGCGGATATGCTGCTCTACTTCCGCTGGCGCACGGCAACCTTCGGCACGGAAATCTACTGGCACGGGATCAACGATTACCATAACCGGCCCAATCGCCGATGCGCAGAAGTTGCTCAAATCGGAAGCGAGTTAGGGCAAATCGGCGATGCTTTAGTTGGATCGCGTTACATCGCTGAGGTCGCAATACTCAAAGATTACAACAACGATTGGGACGGCGAACTGGATATCTGGCATGGCCCTTATGAGAAACAGAGCGCAGCTTCATGGTTTGCGGCCCTCCAGCACCGGCATGTGCCTGTGGATATTCAATATCTGAGCGCCGAGGCAAACGTTGACGATCTCCGGCGCTACCACACTCTGATCTATCCGCATCCTACAATTATGACGGACGAAACCGCCGAGATCCTTAATGAGTATGTGCGTGGAGGCGGGCGTCTTGTGCTGGGATGCCGAACCGGATATAAGAACATTGACGGGCATTGCGTCATGAGGCCGTTTCCCGGACCGGTGAGCGAACTTTGTGGCGTCGAAGTTGACGAGTTCACGCGCATTGGGCCATTGGAAATCGAGCCTTCCATTCAATGGCACGGGCAGACGGCGAGGACGATTTCATCTGGACCGTTCAATGATATTCTCCGGCCAACGACGCATACAGCCCGAGTGCTGGCAGCATATGGCGATGAGGCAGGACACTATGCCGGGGCTCCGGCGCTCGTTGAGAACAGGCATGGTTCGGGCCTCACACTATACTACGGCGGAGTATTCACCGTTCCTATGGCGCATGCGACTGCCGACCATCTCGGATTGACCTGCCCATTTGCGGATCTCGTGACGCTTCCAAGAGACATTGAGCTTGCAGCCCGCCGCCGGGCAGACGGGCAGCAGATCGTATTTCTATTGAACTACAGCAGCACGCCGCAGCCAATCAGCGTTCACACGGACTCTGTGGACCTGCTGTCCGGAAGCAAGATCAACGGTGAGCACATCATACCGCCATACGGCGTAATAGCCTTGGAGACAGCGCCTGTAACCACACTAATTCGCGATAAGCCTTTGATGACCGCAAGATAATCACAAAGTGATACCAACAAGAGTCCACGCAGGTGGACTTATAACCGAAGGTTATCTGCATCTAGCCGCGGTTTCAACCGCCGGGAGGCGAGCCTTTCCAGATATAATAAGCAATATGAATGAACTAACCGGCTTGAATAAAAAATCGGCGACCATGGACGATGTTGCCTTGCGGGCCGGTGTCAGTAAGGCGTCGGCTTCGACAGTACTCCATGGGTCGCGCGGCAATACCCGGGTGGCGCAGCAGACTCGCGAGCGAATCCTTGCGGCTGCGCGTGACCTCAACTATTCGCCGAACGGCGTAGCCCAGGCCCTTCGCCGGCGGAAGATGAACGTCGTCGGGCTGTATCTCGGCGACTGGGTGCTCAATACGCATGACCTATTTCTAGCCGAGATTGTCGGTGGTCTGCAGGTAGGGTGCCACGAGCATCGAAAAGACCTGTTAATCCATGGGACGTTTCGCGGGCAATCTATCGACGACATCTACTCTGAGCTGATCAACGGCAAGATCGACGGCCTGGTAATGTTTGTCCAGGGAAATGATAAACTTGTCGGCCGTCTTGCAGAAGCCTCGGTGCCTGTGGTGGCCGTTGCCGACGCAGTTCCGAATTTGCCGTCCGTGGTGGTAGACGATCGGGCCGGTTCGCGCATGATGGCCGAATATCTGGCGGGCAAGGGGCATCGAAAGGTTCTCTACTGTCGCGGGACGCAGATAACTCAGATTTCGATCGAACGCCGCTATCAGGCGTTTTGCGAGACGGCAGCTCAATTCAACATGACGGTCATCGAAGGCAGGTCTCATTCGTGGTCCGAGGTCTCGGATGTCGCCAAGGAGCGCCTTCAGCAGAGTTCGGCGGACCGGCCTACGGCCGTCGTGGGATGTACCGATTGGGCAGCATACGCGGTCATCGAATATTGCCGCTCCATCGGCCTGAAGGTTCCGGACGACATAGCCGTTGTCGGCTTCGACGGCATTACCCCGCCCATTATGCCGCTGCGATTGACGACGATCCGCGCGCCATGGATGGAAGTGGCTCGTGTTGCGGTAGGCATGGTGGCCCAGGGAGCATCCTCTAAGAGCGCTTCCGAAGAAACGGTGCTTCCCGTCGAGTTCTTCCAGGGTGAGACCGGATAAGCTGTTGGCTCGCATTGCAGCGCGTAACGTACTGTGACTAATTGATTAATCATGAATGATATCGATATGCCGAAATGGACATCATGCACAAAGTTGAGGAAATTGCCGCTGCGCCGTGTCATTGTGGTTGTGGCTGCATTTGGAATTCCCTTCACGGCGGGTTTTCTCCAGTGCAAAGGAGCAGTGGCAGTGGATTTCTACCTCAGCGCAAGCGGAGACGATAACAACCCCGGAACCCGTGCGCAGCCGTGGAAATCGCTTGAGAAGGTCAATGGGACGCATCTCAAGGCAGGGGACCGCGTGCTGCTGGAATCGGGTGAATCGTTCAAGGGCAGCATCATTCTGGACGCCGCCACAAGCGGCGCTCCGGGGCATCCGATTATCATTCGTTCAACCGGCAAAAAACATGCCATCATCATTTCATCAGGCAAATCGGCCATTTCCGCGATTTGCGGCGGCATTCAGATTCACGACTTAACACTCGTGGGCGATGCGACGGAGAAGGATAAAAGCGATGGTATTTCGTTCTGCGCGGACGATAAGTCAGGAGCGAAATATCGTGATATATCAATCGACAATGTCGAGATCTCAGGGTTCGGCGGCCACGGAATTGCGTTTGCTTCCGCAGACGATTCCAAGCCGGGATATGAGAATGTCCGCATTACCCATGCGAATGTCCACGATAATTTCGGCACGGGAATTTTTTCCTTCGACAAGTTTCGACTGGGCAAGCAGACCTACGCACATAAGAACCTGTATGTCGGCGATTGTGTCGTATCGAATAACCATTCGGGAAGCGGGATCATCATCTCAGGTGTCGAGGGCGCGCTTGTAGAGTATTGCCGATCCACCGGCAACGACGGTAAAGGCGGCGGGGTGGGGATCTGGGCATATGCCGCAAGCAAGGTGACTTTCCAGTACTGCATTGCTTCGAATACGACCTGCAACAACGGCGGTGATGGTGGAGGCTTCGATCTCGACGGCGGATGTGTGGACAGCATCGTGCAGTATTGCCTGACATACGGCAACGAAGGTCCAGGCTATATGCATTGCGACTTCCCCTGGGCGCCACCGACGATCCGCAACGTGATACGCAATTCGATCAGCGTTGACGATGGACGAAAGCAAAAGGGATCGCACTTCGGATTTGGTATTTGCTGCTGGGGAGCGGGGCTGGACGATTGCACGATTACCGACAATATTACTGCGGTGACATCCGGAGATCCGGAGGATCGAGGATTTGCGGCGTATTGGGTCGCCTTTATCAAAGAAAGCGACGAAGACCTCAAAAACAATAAAGAAGTTCAGCATATCAACGGCTGCGTATTCCGCAACAACACGGCATCGATTTCCGGCGCGGGAGCGGCATTTGTCGCCAACGATTTTCCTGGCGCGACTCCGGCAAACGTCTTGTTCAAAGGCAACGATTTCCACTCTACCGCCAACTTGCCGGCCGTATTTCTGCAGGGAAAAGAGCGCTATGCGACACGTGCTGCATGGCGATCGGCAACCAATCAGGAACCGCACGGCGCGGTGGCAGATTCGGAACTGACAATTACTGCCGGGGACGCCAAAGAACTTAAAAGCATCACGGATCCTCGAAAGCTTCCAAAGCTCAAATGGATGAAAATCAGGCGCGCAGCTACATCAAATGTTCAACAATAAATCTCTATTTCTGTTGATAACCGCGATTGCGTTTACTGCGCCATGTACAATCGCGACCGTAGCGGGGGAGCCGAACGTGCTCGTCAATGCAGGTTTCGACAAAGACCTCTCCGGGTGGACGGTGGAAGGGGATGCCGCCGTCGATACGGCAGCGCCGATGGCCGGCGCAGGTTCGCTTCGGCTGGGGCCGGGCAAGAGCGCCGTTCGCCAGACTTACAAGGTTGGCGGTTTGAGGATCGTTTACTTCGGCGCTACCGTGAAGACGAACATGCTTGGCGTGATGGTCCGCGCGCGCGTTCAGTGCTTCGACAGCCGTCACCATCAGGTCATGGATCTAACGCAGAATATCGATCCTCAGAAGAATGATGAGGCCGGGCAAAAGCCGGGCCTCTACTTCAAGACCCATGCGCTAACGGCGTCGATGGTAGTCAGCTTTGAAAAGACATCTAAGGACCATGGGCTGGTCTTTGCCGATTCGGCTGAACTGATCGACTATGATCATGATCGCGTTGATCATGATCCCATCTGCAATATCGATCAATACATGCAGCCTATTTGGAAAGGCTCAACCGTTTATAACGAGACTGTTCTCCTGGAATCTGACAGTGGAAAGCCTGCTGCGGGCAAGCTGTTATTCATGCCGTCGGAGATCATTTCCGTTCAAGACTATTCACTCGCTACGACCTACACAAAAGGCCGCGACTACACAGTCGATGGGAAAACGATAACGGCTCTTCCGGGCGCAAAGATGCCCATGATGAAGGATACGGAATATCCGACGGGCGATATCGCGTGGTATGAACTGGAAGGCAAGCAGATTGTCGTAACTTATACGCATAGCGATACGTGGTTCGGACCGATACCGGAGTACGTGGGCGATAGCTTGCCACGGACAATGAAAAAGCTTCGGAGCCACAAGCTCCTGACGATTGCGGCAACCGGAGACAGCATAACGCTCGGCAACAATACGTCCGGGTATATGCAAATCCCTCCATATATGCCGACATGGCTTGATCTATTCACCGGCCAATTAAAGAATATTTATGGTTACGATGCCATCAAGTCCTATAATGCGGCCCTTGGCGGCATGACATCGCAATGGGGATTGGATACTGCTGAAAAAGCGGTTGCATCGCTCAATCCCGATCTTGTAATCATAGCCTATGGAATGAATGACTTCTGGTCGCTCTCCGGCGATGAATTTCTCAAGAATATCAAGGGCACTATCGACGTCATTCGCGCGCGCCATCCAAATGTGGAGTTTGTGCTGATATCGTCCATGCAGTATGATCCGGCCTACACCAAAGATGGCGGCTACGCCGGGCATATGGCAAGCTACGTAAAGGCCCTGAAGTCATTAAAGGGTAGCGGTGTGGAATTGCTGGATATGAACGCCATCAGCGGAGCGCTCTTCGCTGCAAAGAAGCCAAAGGACATCATTGCAAACCCGCTGCATCCCAACGATTTCCTTGCGCGATGGTATGCCCAGGGATTGACGGCCATGTTAACCGAGCCATCTCAAACAAGCGCTAAAATCGGTGTGAAAGGAACCACAAATACACCTAAAAATGATTGACACGGTTGTCACATCGTGATAGAATGTGAACAGATGATTAACTGATTAGTCAAACGTATTTTTAATTGGAAACCAGGTTCTCTGAACAATGTACCCGGAGACTTGGGTGCTCTTATTGGAGTCGCGCCGATGCAGCGCGAGATACAAATTAATGCAATTAGGGGGAAACGAAATGTTCATCACTAAGCGCTCATCTCGTCATGAAGCATTTACTCTCATTGAGTTACTAGTAGTTATAGCTATAATAGCGATTCTCGCAGCAATTCTCTTCCCTGTTTTCGCTAAAGTCCGCGAGAAGGCGCGTCAGACCATGTGCGCCTCCAACCTTAAGCAGCTCGGGCTTGCGGCGATGCAGTATATCCAGGATTACGATGAGACATACATGCCTTTGGAAACCGGTGGTGCTGCTCGGTATTCGGTTGCTAACTTATTGGATCCATATATAAAGGCCGCTAGCAAAAATACCAATTCAGTCGGTGGCAATTCCTGGCCGGAAGGAAGCGTGTGGCGCTGCCCGGACGGGCAAACCTACAGCTCAGGCGATCTGAACTCCTACTTCACAGTCGGCTATAACTATCTATACCTGACACAACTCGATCCCACAGGAGGTTTTTCATCGGGCAACGCCGATGGTGGAATCTGGGGGTGGACTGCGGGCGGAAAAACTCAGGCTGCGTTAACGGCGCCTTCAAATACGGTTCTGTTTGCCGATGCCGGCCATTCGGATGGCCCCGGCGGCATATATTCTACATGGGACGGCATGGAATCCCCGTCTGCACGCGTGGCCAATGATGCCCAGTATTCTATCAGTGTTGCTGAAGCCAGACATACCGGCATGTCCAATATTACATGGTGCGACGGTCATGTTAAGGCTATGCGCTTCGAGGATTTCTACGGCCACTGGAATCCGGATAAAACCTTTGTGACAACGCAAACGCCGCCCGACAAGTATTTCATGTCCAATCAGCCATAAAGGGCTTAATATTCAGAACGACCGCAACGATGCAATAGTTGCGGTCGTTCTATTTGTCGATCTATCGAATAAATCTATGCCAACTTGCCGTCCAATTATCCTGAAAGCACTTGCCTTTAGCATCTCCGCAATGGCATTGCTCACCTCTTCCGGCTGCTCTTCAAAAGAGACTGTTCGCACGACTGCGGAGATGAAGGGAAGTCCTCCTAACCTGCAGCGCGACGCAACCGGCCGCATAATTCCACCGACTCCACCCAAGAAAACACCGCCTTAGAATTTAGGTGTTGATCAACCCGTTTAAGCTGGCGGGCGGTCGGGTATCAGTCAAATGACATTGATACGGTCGCGTTTCACGAGGATTAAAATGGCTGATAACACCACTATAAATACCACACCGGTTGACGCCGAAATCGAAAATGACGAAGAAGAAACTATTCTGAATGAAGATATCGTCGAAGGCAGCGCGCTGGGCCTCGTTGGTGGCGCGATTGTCGGAGGCTTGGCCGGCGGACCGATCGGCGCAGTTGTAGGAGCAGTCGTCGGAGGAATAGCCAGCGCGTTCGGCGTGGCCGAAGTAGACCGGCACAATCACGAGCACGAAGCGGCCATTGAGGCTGTCGATGCCACCACTATAAAGGCGAATGCCGCAGATGCTAAAGCTATTGAGCCTGCAAGAGAGCCGGTAAGCGCCTACATTCCCTCAACTGTAGAAACAATTACTCCGGTTGAAGTCAATCCTGTGCCGATTGCCACGATTGTCTCACCGGCGCTGGCAGATGCGGCTCCAACAACTGTAGAGGCGGTAGACACCGTTGCGCTCGACAAAAACGCAATCCGCCTGCGCGCATATCAGCTATATGATCTGCGTGGCCGCGAAGACGGCAAAGCGCTGCAGGACTGGCTCACCGCCGAGAAGGAATATATAACCGCCACAGCGTAAGCGGGTGAGGATTTAATATCGGTTCGGGCGGGAGTTGGCGGCGGCAGGGAGACTTGCTTGCCGCCTTTGGCTTTGCAGGACTTTAGCTAAGGCTTCCCAGTTCGATGATGATAGCTCATTCGCTCACGATGCGCTGACAAACACGTCAGTGTGGATCTGGAACGGGAATGAGCACATATGTGCCATTGCGATACGCCAATTTGAAATAATGGATGCCAGACGATGACGTGCATTTCAGCAAATTGCCAGGACCATTAACGAGCCTCAATCCGTGTTTTTCGCACGCCCACTTAATTTTCTTCTTTGCCATAAGCAATTTTTCTGCCCATGCCCGACGTTATACCCTGATTATCCTTCACAACACCCGCACAAAAGCGTTCCCCGGAACCCTCCGCGCCAGTCCTCTCATCTCCAGCATCGTCACAATCGTGCTGACTTGCGGAGCGTTGAAGCCGCTTTCCTGCATGATGGTTTGGACTTGCTTGGGCTGTAGGGTGAGCAGATCAAGGATCTTACGTTGATCGGGTGGGAGATTGGCGATAGCAGGGGATACCGACTCGTCGGCCTTTGATTCCGGGGACTTCAATGTGAGGATGCCGAGCTCAACGAGGATGTCGTCGACGGATTCAACGAGCTTTGCGCCGTCTTGAATGAGCCTGTGGCAGCCGGCGTTGCGGCCGGTGTCGATGGGGCCGGGGATGGCGAAGACGTCGCGGCCCTGGTCGCCGGCTTCGCGGGCGGTGATCAGGGAGCCGCTGTCGACGGGGCTTTCGACGACGAGCACGCCCATGGACGTGCCTGATATAAGTCTATTGCGGGCGGGGAAGCGCCAGGGTTCGGGGCGGACGCCGAGGGCGAACTCGGAGAGCAAGGCGCCGTGGCCATTGGCGATCTCGTTGAAGAGCTTGCGATTATCGGCAGGGTAATTAATGTCAACCCCGCAGCCCAAAAATGCGATTGTTCGGCCGCCGTCTTCCAGTGCGCCGAGATGCGCCTGTGTGTCGATGCCGCGCGCGCCACCGGACACAACGGTAAGGCCATGATTAACGAGGTCACGGGCGAAGCGTCGTGAGAGGGATAAACCGTAGGATGTGGCTCGCCTGGAACCGACGATGGCGATGCTGAACTTGTCTTCGGGAAGAAGCTTGCCACGGGCAATCAAGATCGGGGGAGCATCAGGAAGTTCACGGAGATTGGCCGGATATAGGGGATCGTCGAAGGGAACGACGCTGCCGTTGTTGTCTGACAGCCAGGCCAATTCCTTGTCGAATGAGCGGCTCTGATTTTCTTCAACTCTCTCAAGCTGCTTCTTAGTCAGGTCCGGCGCGAGTTCGCGCCATGAAGAGACCCCGGCGGCAATCAAGCCGCCGGGGTCTCCCTGGAAGTGATCAAGCAATGGCCTTATTCGTCGCGGTGGAAGTTCCATCGCGGCAAGCCGCAACCATTCTTCGGTTTTCGTCTTCAATTCAGCCATTCGAAAACAAGCCGCTATTCGTTGCCCGGGCCTCCTGGGAAGCCGCCAGGGCCACCAGGGAATCCACCAGGACCGCCGCCGGGATAACCACCAGGGCCGCCGCCCGGGTAACCGCCGGGGCCGCCTGGATAGCCACCGCGGTTGCGACGATTCACCGGCTTCTTGCTGTTGTCCACGACAAACCCGTAGGAGATCTTGGATTTATTGCCGCGCCAGTCTGTAGCGGTGATAACGATCGTGTGGGATCCCTCAGATAACGTTTCCACCGGATCTGTATCCGCGCTGGCTGACTGCGTGACTTCGAGGCCATTTGCGCTGGCAATATACTTGACTGCCGGAACAGCCTTGCCGTCGACTTGCAGACTGACCGTGTCAGGCTTAACGCCGCTTCCCTCATCGACAACGTCGGCGCTGTAAGCGATGTTTTTGCCGTTGACGGACGTGCCGGGAGCAGGCACCAGCTCGGAATAGGTCGGCCCCGTATTATCGGCCGCGCTTGCGCGGAAAGCGTTGATGCTGCCGTCGTCGCTCATAACGAGCAACGTGTTGTCGACGTAAAAAGGCGCGCCGGAAACATCGGTGGTCGTCAGCTTCTTCCCAGTCAACGTTGTGGGCTGAACGATGTACTGCCAGAGCAATTTCCCTGACGTGCCCTCATAAGCTCCTACTGCGCCCTTGGCGCAGCCAAAGATGACTGTGTCGCCAACGACGAGCGGTGGCGCTATGGTCGGGTAGGGCAGGTTAACGGCCCACACAGGGCGGCCACGATCCGAGAGACCATACGCGCGATTTTCAGCGGTGGCCAGATAAAGCATGCCGGGGGACACTGCGACGGGAGTCGTGATGTCGTCGTTCAGCTGGGAAACCCACTTCACGTTGCCGCGGCGCTCTGCAAGGGCATAAAGCTCGCGGCCCGCGCCTGCATAGAATGTGCCGTCCGAATAGACGGGAGGCGATGCCGTTGCGTCTGTCTTCAGGCGTGACGACCAAATCATGCGTCCGGTAGCTTCGTCGAGGCAATACACTTTGTTATCACTGGCCGCGAACGAAATTTCACCTGTTCCATTATCCGAAGCCGGCGTTGTGATGGGGCCGCCTGCGAGCTGCGACCATACCTGGCTGCCGTCGGAAGTGTTCAAGGCATAGAATGTGCCGTCGCCAACTCCAACGAAGACCTTGGTTCCGATGACGGCGACGGGGGCTCTGACTTCACTGGATACCGCGTGCGACCAGACTTGCTTGCCGGTAGCGAGTTCCAGTTTGTAAACATGCTGATCATCACCGCCGATGTAAACGGCATCTCCGTCGATTACCGGCGTGCTGTAGAAAGGATTGGCGGCAGGCTTTACAGCCGGGAATCTCCAGATTTGACGTCCGTCGGATACGGAGAGGGCATAGACAACAGGGCCACCGGCGACATAGATGACGCCGTCTTTATACGTGAACGAAGCCGGAGTCAGGCGCGCCAGCGCTGTCGTCCTCTTCCAGGCTAAAGCAAGCGGGGTGTCGATCTTGCCGGCAACATAGCCGCTATGTCCGATATCATAGCGATACGCAGGAATGGCGGGTGAGGCCGTCTTAGGATCTGCGTGAATAGGCAAAGGGAGGATGGCTGCGATGCCGCCTGCGACAACACCGCAAGCGCCGATCAGGCGCCGATTCATAGTGGGCTCCTTGAATGCATGGGATAACACCAGGAATACGCCTGGTCTGGATGCGCGTCTGCGCTTGCGATGGATATGCAAGCGGACTTCATGAAAGGGTTATGACCGAAATTTGTGATCTTCGTCAATCCAATCGGGATCTTTTATACCTGAATTGCGTAAAAGCTTCTCTAACCGCCGCCGCTCCTGCATATCTCGGATGCGTCCTGCAATGTCGAAGGGGCTTCTAACAGGCGATCCATCAAGCGATGTGCGTCGCTCCCGGCCACGTTTGTCGAAATCAATCTTAATCACACGACTGTCGCGCTGGGTTTGGTGGCTGATCCTTCCCCAGTCCCTGCCGTATCGAACATACAGGTAGGCGCAGAGTGGAGCAAGCTCGGCGAAGAGTCCAAGAATGGGTCCGGCCATGAACCACACGACCATCGCTACGATGATTGCAATGTACTTGGCTCGTAGAGTGATTGGCCATACACATACGGCCTCCTCCGGCATAAGACTGCACCACGCTACCGTTATGCCTGCAAGCGGTGGATATAATCCCCACAAAACCGGTCCATGCGGATCTCTCAAAGCCCATGTGCCAACCATAATGCTTACAGCAAAGAGGGCGGACATAGCCAGGAAAAACGCAGCATATCGCTGTGTGCCCCAGCTTCTCTCAAGACTTGTGCCCACGAACCATAACCATGCGCTGGAAAATAGATATGTCAGCGCCGCGCCAGGAAATTGAACCAGGGGATAAGTGAAGAAAGACCAAATATGTGTGTAAGCCGTGGCGGGCGAAAAGGCGAAAGAGCCTTCGAAGGTATAAAATGCTCGGCTCAAGAAGCTGGCAAAGAGAAAAATACCTGCGACGATTATGGTCGACACAGTAAACGGCGCGCCAGCGCGATGCAAGAAGGCGCGAAAATTATCTAAGGGACCGCTTGGGTTCCGATACTGCATGCGTGACGTCGTCTCGCTCTCTGGGCCGTTCCGCCAACATATCTCAGCCAACCCGGGCAGGGCTATGCCTTAATTATTCTATCATACCCGGGCCGGGATTGTTTGCGTTCCCTGAGAGCTGAAGCTGTGGCTAAAGCGGTTCTAAATGGCTTCTCCGCTTAAACCAAATCGCGTCTCCTGATCATGGGTATCCGATTGGTTTACGGCCTGTTTTGCCGGCGCATGTGTCGGATCGAGTATGTCGGCGGAAAAGAACTCGGTGTTCTGACCTGCATGTCCGCCGCCCAATGTCGTCAGTGTCGGCGAGTAGACTTCATCCTGAGACGATTGGTCGTCCGCAGGAGCCTCAAATGCCGATTGACGATTGACCTTAATCGTCTCTGCCTCCGATTCCGCCGGCTCCTTCCGGCCCCAGTATCCTGTGTTGTCCGTGATACTGCGAGCATAGTCCTGATCGCTGTTCTTGCCGCGTATCAGACTGCCGGTGGCGCTATGCGATGCCAGAGACATGGAGCGAGACTCGGACACATAGGATGCCGCCAGGCGGGGCTTATTTTGCTTGTATGCGATGTGCGCAAGGCTTTCAAGACATGCCTGGATACCGTGATCGTCGAAGGTGTCCCGATTTAGCTGGAGAGCCTCATCGTAAGTCAGGCGGGCTGATTCAAAATCGCCGTCTCGGAAGAAGGACTTGCCGAGGATCTCGATGGACGATTTAAGGGCTTCCCGATCGCCCAAGTCGCGAAACAGCATGACGCTTTCCTGCAGGTGCGATTGAGCGCCCGGATAGTCATGCTGGCGATAACTAATCCTGCCGAGCAGGTTCAAGGCCCAGGCAGCGCCGGTGGAATCTACCGCCTCTCGATACAGGTCCAGACTATGCTGCAGGTAGACGATGGCCTCCGTATAGTCTCCCTGGCGATACAATAAGCGGCCGAGATTCTCAAGAGACGATGCAGTCCCATGACGATCTCCAAGCTGCTCATTGATTTGCAGGCTTTCCTCATACAACGATTTGGCTTCCATCAGCCTGCCGCGCCGGGATTGAGCCTTGCCGAGGTTTTCCAGGGACCAAACCATTCCCTGTTTGTCCTGCATTTCACGGCAGAGGCGAAGACTCTCTTCCAGATGCTGGGCTGCAAGGTCAGGATCGCGCTGGCGATAGGCCACCTTGCCGAGATTGTTCAGAGCCCATGCAATGCCGCTGCGGTCGCCGGCTTCTCTGAACATTCTCAAACTCTCTTCAAGGCTCTGCTTGGCTCGCTTATAGTCGTTCTGCCTGTATGCAACCTTGCCGAGATTGTTGTAGCACCACGCAATGCCGACGTTATCGTGCAGCTCCTGAAACATCGCAAGGCTATGTTCCAAAGATGTCCTCGCGGCGTCGAAATCACCTCTGCGGTAGGCGATTTTTCCGAGGTTGTGATGCGACCATGCCACATCGCTAAGGCTGGCCGCCTCATCGTCCTGAGGTTCGTAACCGCTGCTGCTCGAATAATCTGCGCGAGCATCTGCCGTGACGCCGGTGGGGGTAATTCCCAAGTATCCTGCGACATCTTCCAGACCGGCCGATAACTCGATCGCCCCGTTCTCAGCGTTCGTGTTGCCATCCACGTGCGAAGTCTGCGACTGTGGTTGAAAAGGCGAATCCGTAGGGTCGAACATCCGTTACTCCTCGTTTGCTTGCCATGAATTGCGACAACAGCAATCGAATACATTGCTTGCTCGCTTTGATGCCATTTTGGTTCCGGGCATCGTGCTCTCAAGGACGATATACTGTGGTGATAACAGCTGCTCTACGTTAGCTCGTCCTTAGCTTGCGCCCATTATATCAAATGTTGCACAAGAATGGAATACCCGTGATCTCTTGTTATATTCGTAGTTTACAATACGTTATTCTGTAAGGCTCTCTGCTAGAGCTTGGTTGTTTAGCACAAGCGGCGGCATACACAAAATGGCCTGTTAATCGTGTCAGGTAGTGCATTGACGAGCGGTTACAATAATAGTAGACAACGATAGAGGCAGTGGTTACACTCACAAGAAAACATATGTGGTAAACACTGTCGCAAGTTTGTCTGCATATGCAGTGAATTGAGAAGCAAACCGAGGCGTAAATTGAACGCCAATTTCACGCTGTTACTTATTTTTTGTTTTGCTCAATCGTCCTTTGATTGCATAAAATTCATATGTTCACTCTGTAGTTCTAACCCGCAACCATCTCTTTTAAACTCTTATGACGCGAAATCCATGCCAAAACTCGCTGGAGACGCCATTGTCGTCTCGTTATTGCAACGAACGAAAAAGGCCGAAACGAATGATCGCGATGGCAAAACCGGTGGCAGGGCGCCATAAATAAATTCCGGCGATTTTGCTTGGCGGATTTCGATTTGCGCTTTCTATGTGGTAAGATGGGTTGCGAGTGAACAAATGTTTGCCTTTGTTAGGAACGTCTGAGTAAGGCTCTCAGTCATTTTGGAGATCTTGGAGCTAATTCGTTCAGTGAGAACGTATAGGAACCAAAATCCAAATGACACTTAACAAAAATCATATAATTCTGGCCGGCCTCGTTGTTTGCTGCGGAACTGCCGCTGTTTTGCGCTACGCGCCGCTTCTCGCGCTGCCGCACAATGTGCAATCGGTGAAGGGACCTGCGTTCGTTCAAACAGAAAGGTTTACAGCGCTCCAAAAAGCCGTTTTAGGGGACCTCGATCGCCAGTGCCGGTCGAAGATCTGGTATCAAGACGGCTACTATTCAGGCGGAGAACCTCCGCCTAAAATCGGGGTGTGCACGGATGTGGTTGTGCGGTCGTACCGTGCGGCCGGGGTGGACCTGCAAAAGCTGCTGCAGCAAGATATCGCGCAATCGCCGAGCAGTTATCATGTTCCGCGGCCGGATCCCAACATAGACCACCGGCGATGCCGCAACCTGGTCGTATTTTTTAAAAGACACGGGAAAGAGCTGGCTACGGAGCGCTCTAAAGCCGATTGGGAGCCGGGAGATATCGTTTTCTGGGATACGCGGGCCGACGGCCGGCCTGATCATATCGGGGTCATCGCCAACGGAACCGACGGCGATGGTAATCCGACAGTCGTGCATCACTGGCCGGGCACATATGTCACGGAGACAGACTGGCTTTATCGCCTGCCGGTTCTGTACCATTTTCGGTATCCGGCTGCGTCAGGCCGTATTTAGAAGTCGTGACGTTTAGGATTTATGGAATGCGCCGTTAGCCGGCGGAATCCATAAATCCTTTTAGAGCAAAAAATGCCTTCTCGCTTGCGACTGCGGATGTGCCGATCGCGCTTACAATGCCTTCCAGCCATTCCGGCATAGGAACAGTCTCTGTTTTAAGCGATATGCCTCGGACTGTTTTCGTTCGGGATGACTGCAGGGGTTTCCCTGCGCCGGGATCGAGCAATCGATAAGTCCAATCGCCGAGGTTGACCTCCATCATCTCGATGCGCGTTTCGCGTGAGAACATACGTACGGGCTTGCGCACGATATTGACATTTTCAGGGATTGCTGCCTCAAACATCTGAACGATGTAGGGCAGAAAGCCCTTCTGGTCGGAAGAGTAGCTGCGGTTGAGTGCGCCGGCAACACCGAGCGCGTCAAAGGATTGATCAGTCATCGATTTGACGGTCCTTATCAAGAATTCCAGCTTGACGGAAAGCCGGTATTCGGAAAAATCGTTCTTGCTTCGTCCAGGAGGGACAGCCGTTCTTCCGAAGTGTAACGGTCAGAGATGTGAAACAGCATGAGGCTGCCCACGCCGGCCATTTTAGCAAGCTCAGCGCTTCGTGCTGCCGTCATATGGCGATTTTTAACGGAGAGATCCATATCCGCGCTCCGATACTGGCTCTCGCAAAGCGCCGTATCGACATTGCGAATTCGATCGGCTATTGGGCCAATGGTCTCGGGCGTCAGCATAAAATCGGTCAGATATGCAAAAGACTCACCGGGCGTTACTACAGTACACTGAGAGCGCAAGTCTTCAAGCGCAATCAACTCGCCGGAGGGCAGGGTAACGGTACCTGTAGCTAAAGGATCTTTAAGCTGCTGCATCCAGGGACCGGGTTTCAGGCCCAATTTAGCGACCGGTTCCATAACAATGTTACTGCGGGCAGCCTCCCGGACTACATAGCCGATACTGGGCGTTCCGTGATCGAGTATGAGAGCTTCAACCTCAAAGTCAGGGCAGCCGTAAACGATGTTCGTAAAGGCATTCTTTGTCTCATGATGCCGGACGCTAAATGCTTCGGATGCGAGGTATGCGCCGGAATGGACGGTATCGGAAGAGATTTCGTTTATGATCCACTCGCCGGGATGACCGTGATGCAGGTTCCAGAGAAAACCGCGCATGCGGTGTTCCATGATCTTAATTGTTCCGGCCGGACCATAGACCCGCATTGGCAATTGCGGCCTATCATATGTTAATCTAAATAGCGCATCGAACCCGGAGACGTGGTCCATGTGAAAATGTGAGAAGAATAAGTGCTCGATTTGTTGGGCTTCGGCAATAGCGATTGCATCCAGACAGCCCTGTCCGCAATCGAATAACAGCCTGTGAATCGATTGACCTGTATCAATTCGGACGAACGCGGCATTGTCTCGCCCAGAGTGTCCGAGAACTTCAATTTTGATCGCCATTAGGGGCGATTATAGCACGGCGGCGATGCTGCCGCGGATGTTTCCGAGTTTAATTGACCGGCCGTAAAAGGGTAAAGGCAACAGCTATGCCCTGACTCCAGGCCAAGACCGTCCAATATCTTAAGGAGATTGACCTTTGCCGATTGCCACATACTACACAGGAAGTCATAGCCGGCTCGCCGACGGAAGTTCCTATTATCAGCACAGCGACTTTTGCGCAGCAGGACGCCACATTCCGCTTGGCTCAAGACTTGTGATAGAAAACGCCGAGAACGGCCGCCGAATCATTGTAACCGTTCGTGATCGTGGAGGCCTTGGGCGAAACGTGATCGACTTGCCGTCTCGCTCATTTTCCCGGCTTGCCGGCCCCAGCTGGCGTCGCAAGGGACGCATCCATATCCGCTATCACATCGTGAGCAAGCCGAAGAAATCCCGGCATCGCCACCGATAAGAGCATCCTAATCCGATGGACGTCTTCATTGCCTTCGGGAGCGGGGAAGCGCAGGTACTATTATTGCGTCCCTAATCCGCATCGGAGGTTCTCATGAAGTATTTCGCAATTGCCCTGGCCGCCGGCGTTATGTTTACAGCGACACAGGGCGCGTTTGCAATCAGCAAAACCGGCAAAATTAAAGCCGCCGCGCCGAAGGCCGCCAAGACGCTCACTTGCCCTTCGTGCAAGATGCCAATGGCCACAACCAAGTCTGCGGCCGCGCCCGTGCCGGTTAAAGTTGGAAAAACCACCTACTACTGTTGTGCAAGCTGCGCATCCGGAATGAAGGCGGCAGCCGCCGCCAAAAAGCACAAGATGTAAGTCTCGTACACCTGACGGTATTACGGCTCCGCTCCTTACTCAGGAACGGAGCCGCTTTCATGTTAGAGCATGTAGAAAATCCGGCAGGCGGTTAAAACCGCGCCTAGAGAGTACACATGTCCGCCTTGCACACGTATGTGAGTGTGCGTATGCCTGACTTCGCGGACTAAGAAATGCGGCTAAAAGCCGCTCCGAGTGTCCGAAGGAACACATTTGTACTCTCTAGCCCGTGGTTTTAACCGCCAAGGCAAATGGCCGCCAGGGCAAAGCCTGCGGATTTCCTTTACATGTCCCAAATCGGAGCACTTTTAACTCGCATTGCGGTTACCAGCGAGAGAGATATTCCTGACCTGTATCTTTATCGCGGGTATAGGTGTGGCCATCCCGCGTAAAGTACTCGATATTAGGATACTCGCCGTACGCGCGAGTGCCTTGCATTCTGTGATAATACTGGCTGTCCGAATCCGGCTGATAGCGGCGATGGTATCGCTGTCGCCACTCGTTCGATTTCGACTGGTTTTTGCGGTCCTTCTCATACCGGTTCGCCGAATATGCAGCACCGGCTGCGCCGACAAGCGCCTCAGTGCCATTGTGGTTTATAAGCCCGTGAAGGGCAATGGCGCCCGCGCCGATACCCAGGTTACGCCATGTATTCTTGTTCTTCTGGCTGTCTGCATTCGCAGCCTGCGGCGCCAGTGGAGCTATCGTCACAATAGCCGCCAAGGCGACTGCAATCGCGCCTGTTCTCGTTTTCATGTGTATTACTCCTTCCTTGTCGTAATTTTACACTTAGTCCGATATACCAACGAATGCCCGTAAATTAACCCTCCGTGGATCTGTCGCGCCTGCGCCGACTTGAAATGAAGTAGATCAGCAGTGAAGATAAGCCGGCAAATCGGTACGTGGGATCAATGTATTTTTCGATGACGTAAAAGGCGAAATAGTAGAGTCGGCAGAATGACCATATCCCAAGGGCAAGCAACAATGCTGTCTGCAGAGTCGGCGAAGTAACGAAGATGCCAGCAACACACAACAGTCCGATGATCGCAAACAAAAATGCTTTCAAATACATGAGCCTGTGATCTTGCAGATCGCCAAACAGACCCGAGCGCCCGTTCTTTATATCGCTACTGTGATCAGCAATGCCGCCACTCTCTCCATAATTTATCATTCGCCATGCCTCCTCAATACCCTAACGCGGCTGCTGTGCCAATGGTTTCGGCTTGGGCATGGCTTGGATCGATTGAGGGTATCCTTTAAACGAGGGAGCGGCCTAGCGAATTTGGTGGGACCGCTCATACAATTCTATGCTTTATTTAGGCTGTCCGATCTGGACATCGAAAAGCTGGTCCGGCACGCTACTGGCCGGCGCAACAACACCGGGAGATTCGCTGCGTTATTACAGCCGCCTGCTTCCCATGGTGGAAGCGAATACGACGTTTTATGGCAGACCGTCGGAAGCGACGGCGGCGCGGTGGCGTGAGCAGACGCCCCCTGAGTTTCGGTTCTGCCTGAAGGTGCCCCGCACGATCAGTCACGACCGGCAGCTTGTCGATTGTGAAGAGGAGATTGCGCTGTGGATCGACGTTCTTCGAGTTCTCAGTGAGCGGGCAGGACCTACCTTTCTGCAACTTCCACCGGATTTTGGCCCCGATAAGTTTCCACTTCTTCTCCGGTTTATGGAAAACTGGCCGGCCGATCTGTCTCTTTCCGTGGAGCCGCGGAACGCAGGCTGGTTTGATAGGGCAGTCGAAGAAGAACTCATGCAGCGCATGCGAGACTTTAAAGTCGGAAGGATACTGTACGACGGCCGTCCGTTGAAAGCTGTGGAATCGAATGACACGTATATTCTTGAAGGACAGGCTAAAAAGCCTCGTGTCCCCACCAGGGCAAGCGCCACGGCGCATCACATCCATGTTCGCTATATGGCGCATACCGACCTTGCGGCCAACGAACGATGGTTGAGCCAGTGGCGGGAAAAAGTGGTCGAATGGCTCGATGAACGCAGAGATATCTATTTCTGCATGCACAGTCTTTACGATGCCCACATGCCCGCTCTATGTCAGATGTTCCACAGCATGGTTTCCGAAGTCCGGCCATTGCCGCCGCTTCCGGATCCGGAGGATGCAGTGCCGGGTGGCCAGATGAGCCTCTTCTGATACAGGATGCATAAATCCCGTATTTGCTTGCATTTGCCATGGTTTGTATGCTATACGGTGACGTCCGTTCTGGCTCATCCGCAGCCCTCGAACGGAGATAGATTTATCCCCCTACGGCAATCGAAGCGTGGCAAAGGAGAAACACCCATGCAGGTGACCGATACAAGCGGCGCCCTTGTTTATCAATGGATTGAAAATTGGGCGAAGACGCCCGATACCGAGTCGACTCAGGCGAACGGACGCACGCACGGCGTCGCGGAATCGCGCTCGGGCGACGTTTATGTCTTCCATCAGGCGCAGCCCGCCGTGCTCGTTTACGGCCAGGACGGAAGCCTGATCCGATCATTCAGCCATGACTTCCCGGGCGCGCATGGATTGGCGCTCGTGGACGAAGGCGGCGCAGAGCGCCTGTGGCTGACCGACGAAGGCACTGGCCTCGTTGCTAAATTGAACCTTGAGGGAGAGGTCTTGCAGACTCTGGCGCGTCCGGATCATCCGATCTACGGCGAAAGCCGCTATGCGCCCACGTGGGTGGCTGTGGAGCCTGTAAGCGGCGATATATGGGTCACAGACGGCTATGGCGCGGGATTGATCCACAGGTTTACGTCCGGCGGCGACTATATCAATTCGTTGGACGGCGAAGAGCCGAATGGAGCAGGGCGGTTTGCCTGTCCGCACGCGGTATGGTTCGATGTTCGGGGCGGCAAAGAGCCTGAGCTTTACGTGGCAGACCGGGGCAACAAGCGAATTCAGGTATTCGGCGCTGACGGCACCTTCAAGCGCGTATTCGGAGCCGACTTTCTGGTGCACCCCTGCGCATTTGCCAGCTACGGGGACTTCCTCTACATTCCCGAGCTATTCGGCCGGCTTGCTGTGCTGAACAGCAACGACGAACTGATTGGGTATGTGGGCAGCGATGATGAGATCGTCGGCGACGGCGGCTGGCCCAGCGTTCCGGATTACCCGAACCCGCCGGCCGATCGCGTAGTTCCTGGAAAGTTCATTGCGCCGCATGGCGTGGGGACAGGGGCCGACGGCAGTGTGTACGTTGTCGAATGGTACTACCCGGGCGGGCGGATTACGAGATTGAAGCCGGTGTAGGGGATTCGCATCGCATATCAGGCAAGGTCAATGATAGCGGTTTATTATATGTCGGTCTGCCCTGGCGAATAAATTCACGGGCTGGTAAGGTCACAAAGTGTCCCTTCGGACACTGAAGAATGATCTTCGACAACCATTCTGAGTCGGCGCAGGCCGACTTTATGAACTTGCTAGCCGTGACTTCAGTCGCCAGGGCAGGGAGCCTGCGATTGTGGTTGAGGGCGCCTTAAAACCGAACGCCGATTGTAAACGCGGTCCCGGAAAGGTCAATTCCCTCGACATGGCTTACAGCCCGATATCGCGCCTCTATAAACGCGCTTTTGCCGAAATCGGCGCCGACTGCGGCTGTTGCCCCGGCCGCTGCGCGCCACTTATAGTCTACGTTATCAGGAATCGACTTGATCGCATTTGGGACGATATCCAGGCCGAGAGCCCAGTACGGCGTAAACGAGGTGTTGGGAGTTCCCAGACTGCGGCGATATTCCACGCCGATCGGAATCAGCAGGGCAGAATTATCTCCACGCTTTGAGTACAGGACCTGAAGATCAGTTCCGGTATGGCCTTGTTCAGTAGGAGTTCCGATACTGCCCAGACCTATCCCAAATGATGTCCACTGCGAGCCGTACAGATCTCGTGTCTTAGATGATGTTGGAAGGTAGATGCCGGCATCAGCGCCGATTGAAGGGACTCGACCGCCTGAGTCGCCCTGAGAATGTGCAGGCATGCCGCACGATATCAGAGCGGAGGCGCAAAGAGCGGAGCCGATATTTATGAGTCGCAGACGATTTGGCGACTGAGACCGGATTGGAGCGCGCATTATAGAGGTCCTTCTGCGGTGATGTTCCGCTTTAAGCTGTTGTTTGCCGGTAGGTAGATCGCCATTGTTGAAGGCGGCTTCGAAACGAATAGTACCCGCATGTGTGCCGTGTCCACCAATGCCGGCGTTCTTGGTCACCGGGGAACCGGGTATACTAAAATGGTATACAAGTTATAACAGGAGGACACGGTTTATGACAGAGCAGGGTCAAGAGCCTGTCGAACAGGACCAGCCGGACAACGCAAGTTCGCAGGCTGAAGAAACGCCGGGAGCCGCGCCGTTAAATCGAGCTCAGCGCCGGGCACAGATGGCAGGCAAGAAGGGGCAGCAGGCGGCAACCGGCCTTCCCAGCTTCGGCGGAAGCCAGAATCCCGCAAACCGCGGTTCGCGGCCGGCCGGTCAAGCGCCAAAGCAATCGAGAGCATCGGGACGCGGCAAGTAGCGGCTGAAGTCCAATCGTACTTCATTTACAAAAGAACAGGCCACGCCGGAAGATTTCTCCGGCGTGGCCTGTTCTTGTTCGCGTTATTTTGCGAATACGATATCCGCGATCGTGCGGCCGTCTTCCATTTTTAAGGCAAATGTGCCGTGCAAGTCGCCTCGAACCAGCGACTCAACGATTTGCAATCCGAGCGATTCCGTCTTTCTGAAATCGAAACCTGTAGGAAGCGGCGTTCCGTCATTGCTTACCACGAGGCGAACCTGATGTGGATCTTCGTGAAGGATGATCGCGATTGAGCCATCATCACTGCCTTCACCAAAACCATGCTCAACGGCATTCTGTACGAGTTCGTTCAGCACGAGCGCAACGGATGTCGCCTGCGAAGACGGAAGGAGGATGTCCGGCCCCTCAATGCTCATCCTGATATGTTTGGTTGGTGAAATGACGCTCTGGGTCGTGGCGGCGACGATACTTTCGGCGACTTTCTTCACGCTGATGATATCCAGATCTTCGCGTGACAACAGTTCATGAACGGATGCGATTGCCAGGATCCTGTTCAGGCTCTCCGTGAGAACCTGCTCGACGCTGCGCTCTCCGGCATAATGCATCTGCAGACGCAGCAATGATGCTACCTGCTGCAGGTTGTTCTTTACGCGGTGGTGCATCTCCTGAATAATCGCCGACTTTACCATGAGCTTGGCATGCTCGATGGCGATTGCGGCATGGTTGCCCAGGGCCGTCAGCACGGAGATCTCTTCCTCCGTAAAGTGGTGTGGCCGGTCCGTGTAGCAGTTGAGCACGCCGACCTTCTTGTTCTTGACAAGCAGGGGAACGGCCGCCATTGAAGTCAGTCCTTCTTTGCGGGCCAGATCCGGCGAGGCGTACTCGGTGCTCTTCTTCAGGTCGTAGATTGTGATCGTGCGGCCTTCCATGATTGCTTTGCCGGCCACGCTCTGTCCGACTTTTACGCTCGTCTTCTTGCCGTACTCTCTCGACTTGGTATGGACCGCCTTGATGACAAGCTCTTGCTTGTCTTCGTCAAGGAGCATGAGGCTGCAGATCTTGAAAGACATCGTCTTTGCGGTCGCCGCCACGATCAGCTGCAGGATCTCTTCCAGGTACAGGTCGCTGGTGATCGTCTTGCTGACTTCCGAAAGAGTCGAAAGCTGCGAGGCGCGCCGCTCCAATTTGCGATACTGGCGCGAGTTCTCGACAGCGCCCGCGACCTGCGCCGCGATCGACTGCAGCAGGCGCACCTGAGTCTGCGTATATTCATGGGGCTTGAGCGTTCGGACGTTGATGACGCCGATGACATCTCCGCGGTAGACCAGGGGCACGCTCAGGATGCTCTGATAGCGGTCTTCCTGCAGTTCAGGGATAAAGAGGAAGCGGGAGTCATGCTGGGCATTTTGCCCCAGCGCGACGGCTTCTTTATGCTGCGCGACCCAGCCCGTCAATCCTTCGCCGAGTTTCAAGCGCAGCTTTCCGACCACATCCGATGTCGATCCGTTATCTACGGCCCGGAGCACCAGTGTATCCCGCGCATCGTTAACAAGATAGACCTGCGACGAATCCGTGCTCGTAATCTGAACGGCGATCCCCGCCACGGCGCGCAGCATCTCCTCCAGGTCGAAGAGCTGGCCCATGGCCTCGCTGATCCTGCGAAGCGCCTCAGCTTCGGCGTTTCGCTCGTCGTGAGCGCGCTCCATATCGAGGATGCGGCGCTTTACGACGTCCAGCTCTTTCTGCCGCGCCTCAAGCTGCCTGCGCAGTGAGCGCGGGACCGGCCCCTGGCGCGCGAGGGTTCGCTCACGCTGGCGGGCGGCGAGGATACGGCGGCCGTAGCCGATATTTACGGGGATTCCGGCGTCAGAATCGTGGTGGTTTATCATGATTGCACTTTCGATGGCAGGGCCTGGGAATGCGTGAACATTACAAACGCAAGACGACCGTATTCGCGGGTCATTCCACGAATACGGTCGTCAATTTAAGTGCTCGAACGCGACTGAACTACACGCTGTGAGCGATGATGATCGCGTCGGCGATCTCTCGCATGCTCTTGCGGGTGTTCATGCTCTGAACCTGGATGCGCCGGAAGGCCTCTTGCTCCTTCAGGCCATATTGGTCCATCAGGATACCCTTGGCGCGGTCTACAGCCTTGCGGGTCTCGAGCTTATTTTCAAGGTCGGAGACCTCGTTCTCAAGCTCCACAAACTCTTCGTACCGCGAAATGGCAATTTCCATGGCGGGCAGGAGGTCGGCTTCCTTGAACGGCTTAACGAGGTAGGCGAAGACGCCTGCGTCCTTAGCGCGGTCAACCAGGTCCTTCTGGGAATAGGCTGTTAGGAGAAGCACAGGCGCGATACCTTCGGTGGTCACGACCTTTGCCGCGTCGATGCCGTCGAGTTCCGGCATTTTAATGTCCAGAATGACGATATCGGGCTTGAGTTCACGGGCGAGATCGACTGCGCGAGCACCGTCTCCCGCTTCGCCTATAACCTGATGCCCCATGTTTTCCAGGGTCTTGCGAAGGTCGAGACGAATGATCGGCTCGTCGTCTGCAATCACGATGCGGAGCGAATCCATTGCGTAAATGTTCCTTTAAATTCTTTATCACCCGGGGCTGAGCGCCGCAATTCGGACGCGATGCAGGGCGAGACATTCTGATTGGTAGTACAGCGTCGCCCATCAGTCTCACAAAGTAGAATGGCGTCCGCATAAACGAAGACGCGGGTCCGTCTGTTTTCTGCTATAATTGAGGTCGCATCCCGATGCTGTTTCAACTACGTAATATAGCTTAAAAATATCGAAAAAGCAAGAGCAGTGCTTGTTGCGATAGGGCACTATAGGGCATCTTTCTGTGTTCATACAGTTGGGCTAGCCCATTCTATCGCATCTCTGCAAGTGTAGCGGCGCTCCGCTGCAGTATGCTTGCCAGCGCCGCGCCCGCTACAGACGAGCAAAAATCATTTTGGAAAAATTCGCTTTTATAATCCACCCGATCGACGCCCGGCGCGATGTCGCGCGAAAAGGCGGCGTCTATTCCGTCGCAAAGTACCTGCCGGAGAGCGCGGTAGAGTATCTGATCAAGTTCAAGGAACCGATTGTCGCGTCCCACATTACCGGTGTAAAATCGGCTCTCGGGACCGAGGCGGAAGGCTGGTTTATCGCTTGTCCACTCACGCCCCGTCAGCTTCTGACGCTCCCCGACGATTTTGTCGTCAAGCGCCTTACCCAGTGCGGAAAACTGGCTGAATCGCTGGGCGCGAAGATTATCGGCCTCGGCGCGTTCACTTCGGTTGCCGGCGACGGCGGCGTCTCGGTGGCGAAGAACCTGAATATTGCCGTTACTACCGGAAACTCGTACACCGTCGCAACGGCTGTCGAAGGAGCGATTGACGGAGCTCGTCGCATGGGGACGTCTCTGGAGACCGCCAAGGTCGCCATTGTTGGCGCGACAGGATCGATCGGACGCACCTGCGCGCAGTTGCTGGCAAATCGGGCAGGGGAGCTGTCTCTTGTCGGCCGCGACATCGCCAAGCTGGAAAGAGTGGCGGCGGATCTCGATGGACCATGCATTACAATGTCCAGCGACGTCAAATCGGGGCTGAGAGATGCCGCAGTAGTCATTACGGTAACTAGCGCGGTAGATGCCGTAATCATGCCGGAACATCTGGCGAGTGGCGCAGTGATCTGCGACGTAGCAAGACCACGCGATGTGTCGGTCCGCGTTGCGCGCGAACGGGATGACGTCCTGGTGATCGAAGGCGGAGTGGTATCCGTGCCCGGCGACGATCTTGATTTCCACTTCAACTTCGGCTTCGAACCCAAGACGGCTTACGCCTGTATGTCTGAGACGATCGCATTGGCCCTGGAAGGCCGATACGAGAGCTTCACGCTCGGCAAGGATGTCTCCGTTCAGCAGGTTTCCGAAATTAGCGGCATCGCCAAAAAACATGGCTTTAAGCTTGCCGGTTATCGCAGTTTCGAGCGTGCCGTGACTGAGGATCAGATAGAGATCATCCGCCAAAACGCCGACGAGCGCCGCAAGACTGCCGGCCGAAAAGCCGCGTAAGTTCAGACCCACCCCATCCCCTCCCAAAGGGAGGGCGCGTCTCGGTTGACAAATGCGTTTCGCTTCTTGGCAATGCGCCAAGTGGTGAAAGCCTATCTCGAACGCGAACGGCCCTACCCTTCGGGGAGGACGCGAGGAGGGGAATGTTCGTAGGCTGCGTCTCCACAAACTTGAGCGTATCGCACTCAACATAATTTCGAAAAATTACGAAAATCCGATTAGCACTCCCTTGACATGAGTGCCAAATCTAAGTATAATTCGGGACGGAATTCAGCTTGAATCTCTTGCATTCAAGACCGAGGAGATCAATCGTATGCTTAAACCATTAGGCGACCGGATCGTGGTAAAGGCCCTTGAGGCGGAACAGCAGTCTGCAGGCGGAATTATCCTGCCGGACACAGCCAAAGAGAAGCCGCAGCGCGGCGAAGTCCTGGCCGTTGGCCCGGGCAAGACGCTCGACAACGGAAAGTTGAGCACAGTCGACGTCAAGGTAGGCGACAAGGTTGTCTATTCCAAGTACGGCGGCACTGAGATCAAGGTCAGCGGCGAGGAGTACATCATCCTGCGCGCTGATGACATCCTGGGCGTTCTGAGCGAATAAGTCCGGCGCACAGCGCGAACGCAGACGCTAACAACGAGGAGAACGAATTAGGAATGGCAGCTAAAGATTTGCTTTTTGATGAGAGCGCGCGGCGCGCTCTCGAGCGTGGTGTTAACACGCTGGCCGATGCCGTTAAGGTAACCCTGGGACCCCGTGGCCGCTACGTCGTCCTTGAGAAGAAGTTCGGTTCGCCGTCACTGGTCGACGACGGTGTGACGATCGCGAAGGAAATCGAAGTCGAAGACAAGTTCGAGAACATGGGCGCACAGCTCGTTCGCGAAGTCGCTTCTAAGACGAACGACGTTGCCGGCGACGGCACCACCACCGCGACCGTTCTTGCTCAGGCGATCGTTCGCGAAGGTCTGCGCAATGTCGCAGCCGGCGCCAATCCGCTTGCAGTGAAGCGCGGCATTGAAAAGGCCGTTGCAGCCGTTGTCGCTGAAATCGGCAAGATCGCCGTCAAGGTCGAGGGCAAGGAAGCGATCACGCAGGTCGCCACCAACTCGGCTAAGAACACGGTTATCGGCGATCTGATCGCCGACGCCATGGACAAGGTCGGCAAAGACGGCGTCATCACCGTCGAAGAGAGCAAGGGCACCGCGACCACTCTCGAACTCGTCGAAGGCATGCAGTTCGACAAGGGATACATCTCCCCGTACTTCGTGACCGATCCCGAGCGCCTTGAGGCCAGCCTCGACGAGCCGCTGATCCTTCTCTATGAGAAGAAGATCTCCAGCGTCCAGGACATCCTCCCGGTTCTTGAGAAGGTCGTTCGCTCCGGCAAGCCGCTTCTCATCATCGCGGAAGACCTCGATGCCGAAGCGCTCGCAACCCTGGTTGTGAACAAGCTGCGCGGAACCCTGAATGTCGTCGCCGTGAAGGCGCCCGGCTTCGGCGATCGCCGCAAGGCGATCATGGAGGACATTGCTGTCCTCACCGGCGGCCGGTTCGTCACCGAAGATCTCGGCCTCAAGCTTGAGAGCATCGACGAATCATTCCTCGGCACAGCCAAGCACGTGACCATCACCAAGGACGACACCACGATCGTCGAAGGCCGTGGCACTGCCGCTTCGATCCAGGCCCGCATCGCGCAGATCAAGGCTCAGATCGAGAAGTCCGACAGCGATTACGATCGCGAGAAGCTCCAGGAGCGCCTCGCCAAGCTGTCCGGCGGCGTTGCCGTCATCCAGGTTGGCGCTTCCACCGAGACCGAACTCAAAGAGAAGAAGCACCGCATCGAAGATGCGCTGTCCGCGACCCGCGCTGCAGTCGAAGAGGGCATCGTCCCCGGCGGCGGCACCACGCTGGTCAAGGCTCAGAGCGTCCTCGACGCCCTTGAACTCACCGGCGATGAGAAGGTCGGCGCACAGATCATTCGCCGCGCTCTCGAAGAGCCGGCCCGCCAGATCGCCAACAATGCCGGTGTCGAAGGCTCCGTCATTGTCGAGCAGATCAAGCGCACCGGTCAGGGCTACAACGCCGCGACCGGCGAGTTCGGCGACCTGGTTGCTCAGGGCATCGTCGATCCGGCCAAGGTGACCCGCAGCGCCCTCCAGAACGCTGCCAGCATCGCCGGCCTGATCCTCACCACCGAGGCTCTTGTGGCCGAGCGCCCCGAGAAGAACCCGCCCGCTCCGGCCGGCGGCGGCCATGGTGGCGGTATGCCCGGCATGGGTGGCATGGGCGGCTTCTAACTCGAAGCGGCACAGCCGAAACGAACAAAAGCGGAGCAGGGGAAACCTTGCTCCGCTTTTCGTTGTTTGTGCGCTTGAATGGTAAAATCGTTCGTATGAACCAAGACATGCCCAATGAATTGTGGCAAGCGTACGAAAGATTGGCTGCGCACGAACGGCGCTTGGGAATATTTATTCCGCCGATTATGGTGGACTTGTTGTCGATAGAAGACACATCGTGGCCGGAGAGAGTGGCGACCCCGTTCGAAGACCGGTGCTCGCTCTGGTTGAATGCGGCTCCGGATGGCTTTCCGGACTTCGATGACTGGAAAATTGCCTCCGAAGACAATTGGTTCGAGTCGATCACAAATATTCCGGGGCTTGACCACCTTGTGATTTTTGCGGCTATGTCCGGAGATGAATTGTGCCTGGACTACCGCGAGAACGGCCTCGCGAGCATGCCGAAAGTCGTTCACATTGATACATGCGCTTATCCGGCCACAATTTGTGTTGTCGCTGACAGCGCTGAGGAGTTTGCCCTGGCAGTTCTAGAGTGCGCAAAGAAGGCAGAAGAAGAGTGATCTGCGATTTTTGACGGTCCTGAAAAATAATTCGGATCCGCCGAAACCTTTTTCGGATTTTTACGTTATACGCGTTCAGACGAATTGCGACTGCGGAAAATCGATATGAAACTTTATCCTAACGACCTTGGCGGAAACCGTACGACTTCCGTAATACTGCACCGCCTGAAACAAAGGGATTCCGTCGCTGCACAGAATACGGCGCCTGTCGGATTTTGGTCGAAGTTGTGGATTGGCCGCAAAAATCGTGAAGCCGACCCGGCTATCGTGCGCGTTGCCATGAGCAGTCTGGGCTTTGCTTTAGGAACTGTTTTGCTCGCGACCATTCCTGGTTCAGCTGTGCTGATAATTACTGGAACGATTGCTCGTAACGAGTGGGCGCCCGGCGCTCCATTGTTTATGTTGGGCTCCGTCGGGATGATAGCAGGCGCATATGCCATTCCCAGCTGTATGCTGAGGCGCAGGCTGCATCGGGTTACAAACAAACCCCTGACCGCAATGGAAGTCGCGTCGCTCTTACCTGCTGCGACCGACGATCTCATAAGGGCTTATCTCACACTCGTTATGGATGTCGTGCGGCAGGATGTGGAGCCGCTGGGCGGCGCGGACCTGCGCAGCGCCCTGCGAGCGCTTGGCGAGGCGATCGATAAACTGCCGGCTACCCGGGCCATCGGCATCGATAGTCCGGACATCATGACCGAAGTCCTTCGTCGCACTGCCGAGGAAACATTGAAGCAGGCTCAGGTTGAGCCTGACCGCATCGTAGGCGCATCCCTCATACGTCGCGCGGAATCGCTGCACAGACGCGCCGACGCCACCTCGCGCGCCAATCTCCTTTCCCGCCGCTTTATGGTGCTGCGACAGGAAATGGCCGCCGAAACCGAGGCGCTTCGCGCAGGCCTCGCTGCCTACTATACCGGCGCGCACGATATCGCAGACCTCACCCGACTTGCCCATGACGTTCAGCGCGTGGCAGCCGAAGCTGCCGCAATCACTCAGGCGACCGAAGAAGTCGACGAAGCGCTGCTCGAACGCCCTTCATACCGGCCTGCCATTGCCGAGCCTACTGCAATGCACATTCAGTCTGGTTTAGGGTAAGAGATCCACGCAAACATTCACTCCATGGTATCCATTTGAAAGAATTGCACTTCTCATGACAGCGAACGTGCTGATCCTGGGGATAGTACTGTCATGAGCATTCTTTCAATGAGAGCCTCGGCTGCATTCGTTTTCGTTGTTTCGGCCTCAATCGCCACGTCCGTTCACTCCGCAAACGGCAGCCCCTATACGGCGCAGAGCATTGTGCCGGGGCAGCGGATCGGTTCACTTCAGTTGAAATCCTATACGGGATCTCTGCCCCTCGGCAAACCGGACGCATCCGATGCGGGCATGAGCCACTATCACTACCTCTGGGTCTCAAAGCGCCATGAGCGCGGTCAAACGCGAACTTACACGACGTTTGCTGCGGCCGTCTCCAATGCAGCCATTAACGGCGGCAGAGGCGAGAGGATCGGTTCAATACGCGTGACCTCCCCTTACTTTCGGACTGCAAGCGGCATCTCGGTAGGAAGCACGCTGGCTGATGCAAAGCGCCGATACAGCCATTTGGTGCCAGACCGGGATAGGACGAACGTTCTCATCGACGCCCGCGCCGGAATCGCATTCGAATACTCGCGTCCGCATCCTTCATCATCTTCTCAATGCATTGCCATTACGGTATTTAAGCCTCGAAACCCGCAGGTGTTCACTGCCGATCAAGTTAAGGATCTCCTTTCGCAGGTCTAGACGCATCGCCGGCCTGTCTCCCGCGTTCTCTGCGCTAAATGAGGGTACTATCGGAAAACATCAATGACGACAATGGGGGACATATGTCGAAAGAACTTCAGCCGGTAAATTCGAAGGCCATAAATCTCAAGGATATCGATCCATCCAACACCGGCGCTTGCGATAAGGAAAAATGTCTGCTGGATACTACGAAGTTCAGCCGAGAGCTTTCCGTTCTGCAGGAAAGCATGTATGCCGCACAGAGCAACGGTGTTCTTATCGTGCTTCAGGGCATGGATACAAGCGGCAAGGACGGCACCGTCTCCCATGTCTTCAGTTCCGTAAATCCTCAAGGGTGCGCAGTCGCCTCGTTTAAGGTGCCCACACCGCAAGAGGCCTTGCATGACTTCCTGTGGCGCGCCCATGCTCACACACCAAGCCGAGGACAGATCACGATCTTCAACCGTTCCCACTATGAGGACGTGCTCGTTACGCGTGTGCACAAGCTGGTCGATAAGAAGGTTTGCGAGCAGCGCTACGAACACATCCGGAATTTTGAAAAACTCCTGACCGACAACAATACGATCATCCTGAAGTTCTTCCTGCACATCGGCAAAGATGAACAAAAGGAGCGTCTTCTTGCGCGTGAGCAGGACACTTCGAAGGCATGGAAACTGAGTTCGGGTGATTGGGAAGAGCGAAAGTTCTGGGACGAATATCAGACGGCCTACGAAGACGCCATTGCCGCGACGTCCACGAAGAACGCGCCCTGGTATATCATTCCGGCAGATCACAAATGGTACCGAAATTACATTATCGGCAAGACGCTGGTAGAAACACTGAGCGAATACAAAGAGGAGTGGCAGGATGCGCTCGCCGCGATGGGCAAGGCTCGCCTCAAGGAACTTGAGGTTATGAGGTCCGGCAAGACGAACGGCTCATAAGGACTTCGTCGATTCATGTCAAGTGCTCCGATCCATATCATGGCCAAGCCGATTGGCCCGATCTGCAATCTGGACTGCTCATATTGCTTTTATCTGGAGAAGGAACAGCTCTATCCCGACACACGATCCTGGCGTATGAGCGGCGAAATCCTGGAGCGTTACATTCGGGAGTTCATCCAAATCCAGAACGGCCCCGACATCCTCTTCGCCTGGCAGGGTGGGGAACCGACCCTGCTGGGCGTTGACTATTTTCGGCACGTTGTGGCCCTGCAGCAAAAGCACGCAAACGGCAAGCTAATTTCAAATACGCTGCAGACGAACGGCACGCTGATCGACGATGAGTGGGCCTCGTTCTTTCATGATAACGGTTTCCTAATTGGAGTCAGCATCGACGGCCCGCGCGAACTCCATGACACCTATCGGGTCGACAAACAGCAGCGTCCGACTTTCGATGCCGTAATGCGCGGGATCGAATGCCTTAGTCAGCATGGGGTTGAATTCAACACACTGACTGTGGTAAGCAATGCTAATGCCGCGCATCCTCTGGAGGTCTATCGCTTCCTGAAGGAAATCGGTTCCGGCTTCATTCAATTCATACCGCTGGTGGAACGCTCCGCTCAGACATCAAATGGCCTTCTGCAGATCTCTATGCCGAATGCTCGCGAGAAAACAGTAGTTACGGAGTGGAGCGTGGGAGCGAGCGCCTACGGCGACTTCCTGATTGCCGTGTTCGATGAGTGGGTGCGCTGCGACGTCGGCCGTGTCTTCGTGCAGTTGTTTGATGTGGCTCTTGGAAATTGGATGGGACTGGGTTCCGGCCTGTGCGTCTTCGCCGAGACATGTGGCCACGCGCTGGCGCTGGAGCACAATGGCGATGTCTACTCGTGCGACCACTATGTCTATCCGGAGTACCGGTTGGGCAATCTTGGATCCGATTCGCTGGAGAGCCTGATTTCTTCCGATTTCCAGAAACAGTTCGGCACAGATAAACGGGATACGCTTTCAAAGGATTGTATCGATTGCGCAGTGCGCTTCGCCTGCAACGGAGATTGCCCGAAGCACCGTTTTCAAGTCGATGCACGCGGACGGCAGGGACTCAGCTATCTTTGCCCATCGTACAAAACGTTTTATTCGCATATCGACCCCGCTATGCGGATTATGGGGCACTTGCTTCGCGAGGGACTTCCCGCGGCGCGGATAATGGACATCATCCGCGATTTGGAAAAGCCCGTGTTGCGCTGACCTTTGAAATACCATCAGGCAGGTTTCAATGCAGAACACAACAGACAATGCTCTCTCGTTGCGAGACGTGGCCGATGCCATGGACGCAATGATGGACCGTCGAACATTTCTTGCCCGCAGCGCCATCGCAGGCGCTTCTCTGCTCACCGGCGCGCTGGCGCCATCCGTTTCAAGCGCGGACGCTCCAAAACCGGCAGAAGATCAAGCCGGGGATGACAAACATCAACGTCCGAATCTGGTCTATGTCTTCGCCGATCAACTGCGGCATCAGTCAGTCGGTTACGCCGGCGACGATAAAGCGATCACACCCAACATCGACAAATTTGCCTCGGAGAGCGTCGATTTCCATAATGCCGTAGCAAGCGCCCCTGTGTGCACGGCGTACCGCGCAGCATTGCTCACGGGCAAGTACACCACGAGCAACGGGATGGTGATCAACGAACTGCGGATCAATCCGAACCAGCGCTGCTTTGGCCATGTGCTGACCGATGCGCACTATCAAACGAGCTATATCGGCAAATGGCACCTTTACGCGAACGAACTCGGCAACCATGAAGCGGTGAAGAATTCCTTTGTGCCGCGTGGTCCTCACCGCCTGGGCTTCGAGGGCGAATGGAAGGCGTACAATTTCCATCACGACTACTACAACACCTATTACCACACGGAAACGCCTGAGAAGATCTTCTACGGTAAAGGCGTCTACGAGCCGGATGCGCAGACTGATTTCGCCATCGACTTCATTGGGCGCGCCACGAAAAATCCCGAACCCTTCGCGCTATTCCTCTCCTGGGGACCACCGCACGATCCCTGGGGCACGGATAATGTCCCGGCGAACGACCTGGAAATGCACGCTCAAACCAGCTTTCCGAACCCACCGAACTATCGGGCGGAAAATGATGCTCCCTATGCGGACGACTGGGCAAAGCTCAGTGCTGAGGAGCGGAAGCAGTTGGAAAACTGGCGGCGAACGTACTATGCGCAAACGACGAGCATCGACCGGAACTTCGGCCGGCTGCTGAAAGCGTTGGACGAATCCGGGGCCGCAGGCAATACGATCGTCGTCTTCACATCGGACCACGGCGAGATGTTCGGAGCCCATGGACGCCGCGCGAAGAACATTTTCTACGATGAGGCGTGCCGCATTCCCATGCTGATGCGCTGGCCGGGACACATTAAGGCCGGCTCGAAGTCCGATGCATGTCTGTCCACGGTGGACATGATGCCGACGCTGCTATCGTTCCTGGGCCTGCATCCACCGGACGGCGCGGAGGGAATGGACCTGAGCCACAGCGCGCTGGGAAGGAAGGGGAAAGAGCCAGAAGCGGCATTCATGCAAATCTGCGGCGCAACGGCTGCCTGGACCGACGGCCACGAGTGGCGAGCGCTGCGTGACAAGCAGTTCACTTACGCAATTTATCGGGTGGATCGCAAGGAACTGTTGTTCGACAACACAGCCGATCCCGGCCAGTTAAAGAACCTGGCGGATGATCCCGCTCACAAGCCACAGATGGAGAAGTTCCGAAAAATGCTTGCCGGCAAGATGGCCAGCATCAATGACAAATTCGAAGCTTGCACATGGTATCGTGACCACTGGACGGACGGCAATCGAAATATTATCCGGTCGGCAACGCAGGAGTTCAAGGAGAGTTAGGATAGCATCGTCCTCATGAGGGAGCGCTCCCTCATGAGGACGATGCTATCCTTAATGAACAACCTCGACATGCGGTGGTTCAAGGATAGAATGGGGATTTGTCGCGGCGGCAATCGGAGGCAATGCATTCAAGAAGTGATAGCAGACTGCAAATCGCCGTTTCTCCCGCTTTGAGCCGTCCGTGTGGAAAGTCGTGATAATATCCCCATTGCCCGTGATCCGTGTCTCAAGAGCCGAGATACCCTCCAATGTACTTACCACGGCGACGGCTATGGATTTGTCGCCATCGATTACATGCAGCCAGTTTCGCGACGCGAGTTCATGCGGAAGCAGCGAACCGACATAGTCCAATCGCCCGTTAACCGAAAGCTGCCATGACCACCCGGCCTCCGACTGCTCCCCTCGCCACACGATCTCGTTTCCATCTTCAGCCGAAATCTGAGCGTATGTTCCGTTTCCTGTACCGAAATCCGTTACAATTTTTTCATTCGTCACCGCAAAGGGCAGGGTGAACGTAATCGTTTCGTCCGGCGGCAAATTTGTGGTCCTATGGTTCACAGTCGCCCAGGACTTGCATGCCGTAATTTCGGTTTTCGTCTGTCCTGTGACCCCATCGGAATAGGAACCGGAAATTCCGAGCGAAGCTGCAATTGTCGCTTCAAAATCGGCTGTCGCACTCCAGATATTTGGTGATAAGCTATCGCCGCTTCGTTCGATCCGCACCGGACTACGTAGATGCTCGATGCCGTCGTAGATGACTGAACGAAGTAGTTCTTTCTGGCCGATTTCAATCCTGAGTCTTTGCTGGGTATTGGTTAGATCGCCATCTTTATATGTGACATTCAGCCGATCAGGCACGATTTCAGGGACGCCTTCCACAAAACTCAGCTCTACAGTTTCGTGTGGCGCAAGCGAGACCGCGAAGTGAACGTTATAATTTTCGCTTGGGTAACCTACCAGTGTCGACCTGCGGGCAGCAATATGCTCAACCTGAAGCGGCACGGCCGTGCCGCTTTGCTTTTGGAGGGATATCTTTCGAAAATCCACGTCATCGGTGAGCTGGATAATTGCCGTCAGAGGGTAGAGAAAGCGGCGCAGGCCGGCTGTCTCCGTAACACGTATTCGTGGCAGGTTTGTCATCGCGTAGTTACCTCATCGTAGACTTTAGAGATCTTTTCCATGACGCGGCTGGTTGCTCCGCGGCTGGCGTCGAAGATCGCCAGTGCGGCATTGCCAAGGCGCTCTCGTTCAGGATCGTTCGACAAGAGCTGTTCGAATGCCTTCTGCAGCTGTTCGATTTGAGCAGGCTTATTCTTTTCGTCAGCTTCGATCTGCACAATTGCGTTATCTGCCAGGAAGTCGTCGATGATTCCCGGGAAGTTTTCCATGGATGGGCCGATCACTACAGCCTTGCCGCAGGCTGCCGGTTCCATGATGCTCTGTCCGCCGTGCGGAATCAAGGTGCCGCCTACGAATACCACATCGGCGAACTGATAGGTCGTCGCAAGCTCGCCAAGAGTATCCAAAATCAGGACTTCTGCGTCATCACGGCCGTCATTTGGGCGGGAACGCCGCCGAACACCAAAGCCGCTACGCTCGGCTAGATCAGCCACAGCAGTAAACCGCTCCGGATGGCGCGGGACGATGAGAAGGCGAGTATCTTCCAGGCCGCTGACGCCGCGCAATCCGCGAAGCACGGCAAGCAGCGTCGATTCCTCATCGTCATGAGTGCTGCCGGCGATGATCAATCGGCCTTTGGATTGCGTCAGTCGCAGGGCCTTGTCGATCGTCTGAGCCTGCTCGCTCAGGAGATTAGACTCCACATGAGCACGATCGTACTTGATGTTTCCTGTTACGACGATGCGGCTGGGCCATGCGCCCATTCGCTGGATACGTTCTGCGTCTTCACCGGCTTTCATGAGAAAGTATCGGTAGTTGTCCAGAACGCGCCCCATCCACCCTTGCGTATAGCGATAATACCGGAATGATTCGGCAGAGATTCGTCCATTGACCATGATAATGGGAATGTTACGGCGCTTCGATTCACGCATCACATTCGGCCATATTTCCGTATCGATGGTGATCAGCATCGTGGGTTTGAGCACATCCAGAACACGATTTGCGATCGGCGCAAGATCTACGGGGAAGTAGAAAACATGGCCGCCGTACTGGGCAAACCGTTCCTGCGCAATGGCCTGTCCGCTTTTGGTGATCGTGGAAAACACTAGGCGCGCATCGGGATATTTCTCGTGCAGCGCTGCCGCCAATGGCTGCACGCTTAACGTTTCTCCGACGGAGCATGAGTGTATCCAGAATGTCCGCCGGCCGTCGGACTTTAGCCGGTCCAAGTCAAACCCGAACCGTTCCTTCATGCTAGGCAGATACTTCTTATGCTTTACGGCATTGTAAAGGAAGTAGGGCCACATGAAGATGACCCAGAGTGTAAACATGGCGCTATAGAAGAGATACATACTGCGCTATTTATTTCCTTCGGCAAAAATGCCGATTACGCGTTGCAAGTCGGCCTCTGTGTCCACTCCAACCGTATCGTACTCAGTTTCAAGCACCAGTATATCGACACCCGACTGAAGATAGCGCAATTGCTGAAGTCGTTCCGCAAGCTCCAACGACGACTGCGGAAGCGCATGGAACTGCGCGAGGGCGTCACGCGTGTAAGCGTACAGACCGATGTGTTTGAAATACGCGACTGGTTCCGTCTTATCCCGATCGTATGGGATAGGGGAGCGAGAGAAGTAAAGGGCGCGGTCGTCGTACTGAGTGACGACTTTGACACAATTCGGGTCCTGCGCTTCCTCCGGCGTAATCGCGACTTTCAGAGTCGACACGTTCGCCTTACCGGCAATCAACGGTGCAAGGAGAAGATCCAGATGTTCCGGTTTCAGTGTCGGCTCGTCGCCCTGGATGTTGACGTAAATATCATAATCCGTGCGCTGCATAACCTCATGAACCCGGTCGCCGCCATCAGGATGATCGCCGGTCATCGTCGCCGGGATTTCCAGAGCCTGGCATGCGCTCATGATCTCATCGCTATCCGTCGCAACGATTAGGTCATCCAGAAGGGTGGATCGCCGGGCGTTCACGTACACCCAGTAAATCATCGGCTTGCCCGCGATCTCGCGCAGGACCTTGCCGGGAAGCCGTGTCGATCTCAAACGGGCGGGAATCACGCCCATGATGCGTTTTGTGTTAGTCATAAAATAGCCGCTTCCAAATTCGCAGTCGCTTGCTCGTTAGGACCCCTCCTTGCGTCCTCCCCGAAGGGAAGGTTCGTTCTCGACTTCGAAAAGACTTACCGTTCTTGGCCATGCGCCAAGATAGTGGAGCCTAACGCAAAGGCGAACGCGCCCTCCCCTGTGGGAGCAGGTGTCCCTACCTGCTCGAAGGAGGGAATAAGGGTGGGGCTGAGGGAGTGGGGACTCTCACACCCGATAGAGATGCGACGTTCTATCCTTTGCCCGCAGCGACTCGCCGATGCTGCCGAGAATCTGGCCGTTGATCGGCGCGGCGATTACGATGCCGAGAGCGTCCCGGTGGCGGCGCTCAAGACCGTTCTCGCGTAGATATCCTGACTTGCCTGCGATGGCGATGGCATCGGTCGTCATCTGAAGAGCGCTCTCGGAAAGGAAAAGCTTTGCGGTCATGGTCGCGGCCTGAATGCCGGGTCTCTGATCCTTGGGCACAGATGCCATATTCGCGAGCGCATACACATGTGTACGCATTACACTGAGCGTGGACGCAAGCTGGGAAATTCGCACCCGGACGCTCTCAAACTTCTCAAATGATCCGTTCTGCCGCGCGATCCCCACCAGTCGCTCGAATGCGCCGAGCGCAATGCCGGTTGCGACGATGCCCGAGTGCAGGCCGGATTCCATATCGAGGTCGATGATCGGGCCGATTTTGCCGGGCTCGCCGACACGTTCCGCATCCGGCACAGTCGCGTTCAGCAAGGAGAGAGCGCCGCTGTGGGTTCCCTGAAGGCCCATCGAGTCCATCGGTTCGCCGATCTGAAGGCCGGGAGTGTCGCTTGGGACGAGGAAGAATCCCTTGCCGTCGGTCGTATCGGTCATTACCATGTATACGCCTGCGTGGCCGGCCCCGGTACAGAATGCCTTTTGCCCACTGAGGTGCCACCGGCCGTCCTCAAGATACGCCTTCGTGTTGAGCACAGCCTTATCGGCGCCCACGCCGCTTTCCGACCATGCCGACGCGCCCAGTACGCCCTCTGCCAGCAACGGAAGGTACTTGCGGCGCTGTTCTTCCGTGCCGCCCAAATTGATCCGGTTTGCCGTAAGAGTGTGGAGAAGCAGCACGAACGCAGTCGCCGGCGCGATGCGGGCGATCTGTTCGATCGCGTATGTGGCGCTCAGGGAGTCCAGTTCGAGTCCGCCGAACTCCTTCGGGACTTTCATGCCGAGCAATCCGAGTTTGCCGAGGACTTCGATGTTGGCAGCCGGGAAATCCTGCTCTTGAGCGCGCGAATCATCCGAGTAGCTGGTAAGCGTATCGTCTGATATCAGGCGATCGATCGTGTCGGACAGCACGATCCCCCGGTACAACTCCGCCGGGTTCTGGTCCCAGGTCAGCACCATAAACGAACATCCTCCGGACGCTAAACGAATGGCCGCATCTGCTGCAATGCGGTTAGCGCCGACTTCTATGTCAAATCTTGCCCAAGTTCAATCCATGTTCTGAGGCACTGACTAGTATATCTTAGGACTCATTCAAAAATAAACGCTTCGCAATAAATGGCGCGTTGAGAAGGAAATCCGCTCTCGAAAAGAAGCGATAAATGCCGCGAGCGGCCTTAGTGGTTGTGGGAGTGTCAACGAACAGGGAATCGCATAGGACGGATACCTGTAACAGGTATACTATAATGTTGCCGCAATACGTGGCCCAATGATTTGTCCTTCTATGCTTAAACAGCCTCCGATCCGCTTTATGCATTTTGCCGATGCTCACTTCGGCGTCGAAAATTACGGCCGCTTCGATCCCGAAACCGGATTGAACTCACGCCTCGTAGACTTCCGCAACGCATTGCGATCCGCTATCGATACGGCGCTCTCTGCCGATATCGAGCTGGCAATATTCTCCGGTGATGCTTACAAGGCGCGTGATCCAACTCAGACACATCAACGTGAGTTTGCTGCCTGCATATCGTTATTGACCGCGCGAGGCATCCCGATCGTGATGCTGGCTGGCAACCACGATATCCCGAATACCAAGGGACGCGCCAATGCTATCGAAATATTCGGCGCGCTGAGCGGCGATAAGGTGCATGTGATCGATCAGCCCCGTGTCGTGCGCTTGCGAACGCGCTCGGGCATTCCCGTGCAAGTCGCCGGGATGCCTTATCTGATCAAGAGTCTTGTTCTGTCGCGTGAGGCGTACAAGGATAAGGGCGTTCAGGAAACGACGCAGTTGATCGTAGACCGGTATGTCGCCGGGATTGAAATGCTGGCCGCACAGTGTGATCCCAATGTGCCGACTATCTTGATGGGGCACTTCAGCGTCACCAATGCGAAGTTGAGCGCCAACCAGGTCGGCTATCTGACAAACGAGCCGGAAGTGCCGCTGTCGGCGCTTGCCCGCGAGCCGTTCGATTACGTTGCGCTTGGCCACATTCATCGCTTCCAAGACCTGAACAAGGGCATGCAGCCTCCCGTGATCTACAGCGGCAGCGTCGAGCGTATCGATTTTGGAGAGATCGCCGAGAAGAAGGGCTTCGTCATTGGGGAACTCAGCAAAGGTGATACGGAGTATCGCCATATCGAGGGACCCACCCGGACTTTTGTGGAGATTGACGTCGATGTCATGGAAACCGGCGAAGACGTCACCGACCACCTGCTGAAGGCAATCGGTAAGCAGCCGGTCCGCAACGCCGTCGTGAAGATGAGCTACAAGATCCGATCCGAGCAGCTTCCGCATCTGCGCGAACCGGATATACGCTCCGCGCTCAGTGAAGCGTTCATGGTCGTTTCGCTGCATAAGAATGTGCAGCGCGACACAAGCGCCGTGCGCAGCAAGCTTCTCACCGAATCGCTGGATCCCATGGACGCCATCGGCACATACTTCGATACACGCGAAACGCTCAAAGACCGCAAGGCCGAGCTGCTTGCGTATGCGGAAACGCTCGTGAAAGAGCTCGAAGCGGACGAGGCGTTGAAATAAGCGGCACTCGAATAGGGTGATATTTGTAAAATCGCAGCCGTTGCCCTGGCGACTAAAGTCACGGCTAGCAAGTTCACAAGCGCCCAGAGGGCACCCGCCTTCGGACACTGAAGATGACGCTTAAGGCGTCTTTTCTGAGTCGGCGCAGGCCGACTTCGTGACCTTATCAGCCCGTGAATTTATTCGCCAGGGCAGCCGACGCCACTTGTAAACGAATGCGATATTAACAGGCACCAACTTACTACTGCCCAGCACAAATTGCGCGCTATATTCAGTCTGGTAAACTAATATCTTATGGTTCCGGTTCGTCTCTTACTAAAAAACTTCATGTCGTATGGCGAAGACGCCGCGCCGCTTGACCTTTCAGGCATGCATACCGTGTGCCTTTCGGGCGAGAACGGCAACGGCAAGAGCGCCATTCTCGACGCCATGACGTGGTCGCTCTGGGGCGAAAGCCGTGCCGGCAAGAACAAGCACGACGACCTCGTTCGCATCGGCGCGGATGAGATGAGCGTCGAGTTTACGTTCAAAATGGATGGCCAGACTTACCGTGTCCTCAGAAAGCGATCCAAGCGGGCGTCGGGCAATCAGTGGGAGCTTCAGCAGGAATCAGAAGATGGGGCCTGGCGGTCGCTGACCGGAAACAATGCCGGCGAAACCGAGAAGGCCATTCAGAAGCTCTTACGGATGAACTACGAGACGTTCCTCAACTCCGCATACTTGCGGCAGGGAAACGCCGATCAATTCGTAAAGCAAACACCCGGCAAGCGCAAGGAGATCCTGGCGGACATCCTCGACCTTTCGCGTTATGACAAGCTTGAGGCGAAGGCTCGCGAGCGCGGCCGCGATTCCATGGCCGAATCCACGGATCTTGAGCGGGACATCAATCTCATCGACGCCGAGTTGGCCCGTGAGCCGGAGTACCATGAGGCCGTTACGTCCTTTGAGGCCCGGCATGCAGCCAACATAGTGCAGCAGCAGAAGCTGCGCAATGAGGCCGATCTCCTGCGGGCACAGCAGGGCAAACTGGACTCGGACCGCGCCCTTGTAGAACGCTTGAGGCGTCAGGAACAGGAACTTGGGCGCGACCTCGCTGAGCTGGAATCTGACCTGCGGACCCTGGCTATTGACCACGATCGCTGGAAGCGGCTGCTTGATCAGAAGGATACGATTAATCGTCAATTTGCGGAGCTTGAGGCGCTGCGACTTCGTGAGACGAGCCTTAAGGCGCAGGTGACGGCGTACCACCAACTTAAAGACGAGGCCAGCCGGCTGGAAAAGCAGTACATGGCCGCCGAAAACCAGATGAGGCGAACGGCGGACGATGCCCAGCGTGAACTGAAACAGGCCAGATCTCATGCACAGGAGTTGCCGGCATTGCGGACCGAGATCGATCAACTGCGGAGCGCAACAGCCATCGCAGTGGACCGGGAACGAGAGCGTGAGTATCTCGGGACACAACTCACTGATCTGCGGCAGCGTTTTACGGACCTGCAAACTCGCAATGGCTCCATCAACTCTAAAACCGAAGAACTTGAGGGGCGTATTAATGAACTGGACCAGCAGCAAGGAGTGTGCCGCGTTTGCAACGCGCCGCTGCCGCCGGATCGAGTGGAACGGACCAGGACGGAGTATCAGTCTCAGCTCGATACGCTTAAAGCTGAGCGGAGTGAACTTCGTACCAGCGGACGCGCCTTAAAGGAACAGTTAACGGAAGCTGAGAAGCGATCGACGACAGTTGCCGCCGAACTGGAAGGACTTGCCGCAAAGCGAGCTCGGCTGCAGATGCTGGAAGGCAGCCTGAGGGCTCTGGAGGATGTCGAGGCCAAACTCCCTGGACTGTTGACGGCCGCCACCGAAGCGGAGGCGCAGCTCAAGCGCGGCGACTTTGCGCCGGAACTCCGAGACAGGCTTGCCGTGATCCGGAATAACGTCGCGCTTGATGCCGGCGCGGAAAACGAGCTGGGACAGGCTGCGCAACGCCTCGTTCAGTTGGCTCCTGCAGAACGAGCTTATTTGCAGCTTGAGCATGCCGAAGAGAGCTTCCGATCCATAGAAGATCGCATGACACTTGCAGAGCAGCGGAAGGCGCAGAAACTGGAACTGCGGATTGAAAATGCCGCTCAGCTGCGCGAACTCGGCGACGTCCTTCCCAAGCTGCAAGAGATTACGCGCCACATTGACAATCTGCAGAGCGAGATCGACCGTGGAGAACGGGACGACCGCGTTGTCCAGCAGGAGCTTGGGCGTTACCGGCAGCTTCTGGCCGGATGTGATGAACGCCGCAAGATACGGGTTGAAAAGGCGGCCCTTCTTGCTGTTGCCCGTAAGGATGCGGAAGCGTACGATCAGCTTCAAAAGGCGTTTGGCAAGAAGGGCGTGCAGGCGTTGATTATCGAAAATGCCATTCCCGAGCTTGAAGACGAAGCGAACCAGATGCTGGCTCGCCTAACCGATGGCGACATGCAGGTATACTTCCAGACGGTAAGAGAAGCCAAAACCAAGCGCGATACGCCGATCGAGACCCTGGAAATCCAGGTGCACGACAATTTGGGGACCCGCCCTCTGGAGATGTATTCGGGCGGAGAAGGCTTCAGGGCATCGTTTGCGATCCGTATTGCGCTGTCCAAGCTGCTTGCGCGGCGCGCAGGCGCGCGTCTTCAAACGCTTATCATTGACGAAGGTTTTGGCACTCAGGATGGGAAGGGGAGAGAGAAGCTGGTAGATGTCTTGAGTGCGCTGAAGGACGATTTCGAGCGAGTCATTGTCATCACGCATATCGACGAACTTAAGGATGCGTTTGCAACACGTATCGAGGTGGTCAAGACACCGCTAGGTTCCCAGATCACGGTAGTGGAAGGCAGCAACGGTTGAGCGGCGCGCAAGAGATCGATAGCACAGGCGTTGTGGACAACGAAAAGACACCTGTCGGAAAGCTAATTCTTGCAGTTGTCGCAGCGTGCCTCGCGATGGCATTTCTCAATCGGACGATGATGTTCATCGTCCAGCAGATAGTCTTTGCGCAGGATGCTCTGCGCGACGGCTCGATCGCAATGTTCACGCTGATCGTTCCCGCATTTTGCGGCGGACTTGCAGCAGGAGCAATTGCGCCGAAGTCCGGATTGACCGTAGGATTTTTTAGCGGTCTGTTGCTGGGGGGAGTTGGCGCCGTTCTGCCATTATGGCGATCCGCTACGGTAAGCGAACATTCGACGCATAGCGCGTTGATGCATTACCTTACGACAAACCCCATTGTGACAATGTCTTTTGCGGCACTTGGGGGCTGGTTTGCAGGCCAGTTCGGCACAGGCCGCTTTCGGTTTGATGATGCGGCGCCGGTACGGCCCGACGAAAGTGACTAGTTATGTTTGTAGATGAAGTATTGATCGAAGTTAAGGGTGGAGATGGCGGCAATGGCGCTGTTGCATTCCGCCGTGAGAAATTTGTGCCGAACGGCGGCCCGAACGGCGGCGACGGCGGCGCAGGCGGCGACGTTATCCTGGAAGCGGACTCGAACCTCTCGACGCTCCTCGACTTTCAGTATCAGCGGCGATATGAGGCTCCAAGCGGCGATAACGGAACCGGCCGCGACATGCACGGCTTGAACGCAAAGGACCTTATCCTGAAGGTCCCGATCGGCACAGTTGCGACGGATACGACTACCGGGCGCGTCGTTGCAGACCTTACCAAGCATGGCGTAAAAGCCGTCGTGGCGCAGGGTGGAGTTGGTGGCCGCGGCAATGCCAGGTTTACGTCGTCAACGCACCAAACCCCCAAGTTTTCCGAGAACGGCGAGCCGGGAATGCTGCTCAGCCTCAAGCTGGAACTTAAGCTCCTTGCAGATGTCGGCATTATCGGCTTTCCCAATGTCGGAAAGAGCACATTGATTGCTGCTGTCTCAGCGGCCCGGCCAAAGATCGCTAATTATCCGTTTACCACGCTTGTGCCAAACCTCGGCGTCGTGCGAGTAGATCACGCGCGAACCCTCGTCATGGCCGACATTCCCGGACTTATCGAAGGCGCAAGTGAAGGCATTGGGCTTGGCCACCAATTTCTGCGGCATATCGAGCGGACACGGATTCTTGTGCACGTCCTGGACGTCTCAGGCACTTCCGGCCGCGATCCTCTTGAGGATTACGCCACAATCAACAAAGAACTCGCGGCTTACAGTAAGGAACTCTCCGAGCTGCCTCAGATTATCGCACTTAACAAAGTGGACATCGGCGATCCCGATATGACCGCGCTGATACGCGAAGAGCTCGAAAAGGAAGGGAAGCCGATCTTCGTGATTTCCGCGGCGACTCATGAAGGCACTCAGGAATTGGTGTATGCGTGCGCCACAATGCTCCTTGAGATTCCCCGCTACGTTACGCCGGTAGATGATGAGATTGTCAGGATCACAGTCGACACGATGGCTCAGCGCCGCCGCGACCGCCGATGGGATGTCGTCTGGTCGGATGAGGAAGGCATGTTTGTCGTTAGTGGCCCCGGTATCGAACGCTTTGTGTACATGACAAACATGGACAATGAAGCGGCTGTGACGCGTCTTCAGCGCACTCTGAACCGTGCGGGCATCGTAAAGAAGCTGCGGGCGCTCAACGCCAAGGAAGGCGATACTGTTCGCATCGGCACAATCGAGTTCGACTATATCGACGAAGATTTCGAGGACGAGAAGGGCTCCGGCAAAGAAGACGATTCAGATACGGAAGCGGAATTGGATGAGGATGAGTAATACCGCATCCGTCGATGTCGATGCGCCCCTGCTTCGACGTGTTGTCGTTAAGGTTGGCACCAGCACACTGACTCTGGACGGCGGTCCCCCGGATGTTTCATACATCCGGGATCTTGCCCGCCAGATCGTTGCGCAGCGCGCGCTGGGCCGGTCCGTCGTCCTCGTCACAAGCGGATCGATCCGTGCCGGAATGCATCGCCTTGAGCTTTCAGGGCGGCCCAAGACGATCCCCCAGAAGCAGGCTGCAGCCGCGATTGGCCAGGGATTGCTCATGCACTCCTATTCCGAAGCCTTTGCGGAATATGGTATCCCCGTCGCACAGGTACTGCTGACACGCGAAGACTTCCGTGAGCGTTCACGCTATTTGAACGCACGGAACACTTTCGCTGCCATTCTGAAATACGGCGCAATCCCGATCGTCAACGAAAACGATACGGTGGCCGTCGACGAGATCCGGTTCGGCGATAACGACACGCTCGGCGCGCTTGTTGCTTCTCTTGTCGAAGCGGACGCTTTGGTGCTGCTGTCGGATGTCGACGGTCTCTTTGATTCCGATCCCACGCACAATCCGGAAGCCACGTTGATCCGAGTCGTTGAGGCAGTGGACAGCACTGTGGAGCAACGGGCTTCGGGCGCGCGTACTTCAATGGGGACAGGCGGGATGGTCACAAAAGTGCGAGCCGCCAAGATCTGCGCGGGTTCCGGCGTTCGCATGACCATCGCAAACGGCCGCACTCCGAACGTTATCGGCCGCGCCCTAGAGGAAGAAATCGGCACATTGTTCCTTCCACGGACAACACGTCTGCGGCATCGAAAGCGCTGGATTGCGTACAGCTCATCGCCAAAGGGCAGCATTACCGTGAACGACGGCGCCAAGCAGCGCCTTGTCGAAGAGGGGAAGAGCCTTCTGCCGGCGGGGGTGATTGAAGTCCGTGGGCGGTTCAGCATCGGCGAGTTGGTGCAGCTTCTGGATATGGAAGGCAACTCCTTCGCTCAAGGCTTTGTAAATTACGGCTACGACGACCTTGTGAAGATCAAGGGGCGGCGCACAAGCGAAATTGCGGCGTTGCTTGGCGCAAAGACACATGATGAAGTCGTCCATCGGGACGATCTGGTGCTGGACCTATGACAATCCCGGCAACGAAACGTAACGCTGTTGGGATCATGGGCGGCACCTTCGATCCCATCCACTACGGCCATCTCCTGATGGCCGAAGAGGCCCGCCAAGCGTTTGACCTGCGCGAAGTGGTGTTCGTTCCCAATGGCCGGCCCGCGCATAAGAAAGAGTATCTCGTTACCGGCCCAGAGCCGCGCTTTCGCATGACGGAGCTTGCCACGGAGAGCAACCCGCACTTTCGATGCTCTCGCGTTGAGATCGACCGCCCCGGCCCATCGTTCGCCATCGACACGATCCGGGCGTTTCACGCCGAATATGGAGATCTCGATGATCTGTACTTCATCACCGGCGCTGATGCCATCCTGCAGATCTTGACCTGGAAAGATTATACGAGCGTCATTTCAGAATGCCGCTTTATCGCCGCAACACGCCCGGGTTTCGTTCTGGACCAATTGAATGAAGTCGCAGGCGGCTCGCTCGTCGATCGTGTATCCTACCTCACCATCCCCGGCCTCGACATCTCCAGCACCGACATCCGCAACCGCATCCGCGAAGGTCGCAGCATCAAATATCTCACGCCGGAACCTGTCGAACAATTTATCCACGAACAGGGCCTCTATACCAGAATATTGGGTTAATCTGCCCACTCGTGGTGCACGATATTCTCGTCACGTTCGAAAAGTTCGTCGAGGTCTTCACGCGGCAAGGATGATGGAACAGCCAGGGTCAGCCTGACAAGCTGGCCCCCGCAAAGCTCGGATGAGTTAATTTCCCTGACTTTGGCGCCTTTATCCCGGATAGCTTCGAAGATATGCCCGATGGATTTCAGCTGTTCCGGCCCCTCTCCAACAAGTAGCGTTACTTCCTGACGCACGCGTGTGCGCCCCATATACCATTCCAGTTTGCCAAGAAAAATAAGTATCAGCAGCGCGAACACGGTCGTGGCGATTGCGTATTCCGTGTACGGGGAGCCATAGCCTACGGCGATGCCGATCGCGGCAACCATCCAGAGGCTTGCCGCAGTCGTGAGACCGCGGACACTTCCGGCGGCGTCGCGGAGGATTGTGCCTGCGCCAAGAAAGCCTACGCCGGTGACGATTTGTGCGGCAATGCGGTCGGCGCCGTTCGGCGCCTGGCAGGATACGATTGTAAGCAGGGTGGAGGAGACGCACACGAGGATGTGTGTACGGAGCCCGGCGGGCCGCTCATGCCGTTCGCGCTCGTAACCAATGGCGCCTCCGAGAAGCGTCGAGGTAAACAGGAGCGTTATGGCATGCGCGGTGACCGGGCTAAGCAGATGCATAGATTAGCGGCGCTACTGTGGTATTTGCCCCTTGAGCGTGTTCAGAATGTCATGACCGTTGATCAGGATCACCAGCGCGCCGATGATGAACAATCCGGTGACAAGGAAGACCTGCTGCTGCTGCAGCGTCAACCGCTTGCCATGTCGAATCCATTCAACGAAGAACGATAGCAAGTGACCACCGTCGAGGATCGGAATGGGCAGCATGTTAAAGATCGCCAAACTGATGCTTATCTGAGCAGCCAGCGAAACAAGCTCCGGAAGGCCATTTTTCGCAGCGATGTGTGTCGCCTGATACATTTTGACGATGCCGCCGGCGTTCTTCTGCAGCTTATGGATCTTAATCAAGTGCCAGAGCATCTTGAAGACGTTCGTGAGGCCAAGATTGCCCAGACGAACAGACTGGCGGAAACCGACATGCTCGATTTTTGGAGCAGGCTGGAAACTCAGTCCAGCATATGTCCACCCGTGGGTCTTCGGAAGAGATTCCGCAATCCCGGCCGGCACAGTTCCCTTAAGAGTAATATCCTCGCCGTTTCGCGCAACATCCAGCGTTATGGGTTTGCCTGCCTGCGCTACAAGTGTCTTTTGCAGCTCTTCCGGGGTCGCGACCGGCTCCTCATTGACGCCGGCGACGGTGTCGCCCTTCTGAGCCCCGATCGCCGCTAAGCCAACAGGATTGTCGATGTCGACGACTTTGATAGGTTTGCCGTCCTCGTCCTTAAGCTCTTGTGGAATAGCTACTTTCTCGGTAACGACATTGTTTTTACGTATGCTGAGTTTTAGCTCTTTACCTAGAGAATGGTGAATGATATCCACCAGCTGCGCCCCATCAGTTACGACGGAGCCGTTGATCTTCTCGATCACATCGCCGGCTTCCAGGCCGATCTGTTGACCTGCGCCGCCTGGGAGAACCTGATAAACTCTGTTGGTGACCTTGCCCGTGGGAACGCCGACCGTGCAGCCCATAAAGATCAACAGCAGCCATCCGAGAAGGAACGACATGACCGGTCCGCCAAGGATGACAAGTGTTCGCTGGTATAGAGGGCGTGAATTGAAACCGTCAGGATCGGATGTCGGCAATCCTGAATCGCGGTTTTCGGCGACGAGCGGTATTTCACTCGCATCAGCATCGTCTGCGCGTCCGGACTTCTTGAGTTTATCCTTGACGATATTGATCGATTCGTCGTCTGCTTCCATGCCCTGGATCTTAACGAAACCGCCCAGAGGGAAGGCTCGAATGTTGTATTCGGTATCGCCGCGTTTGCCAAGACGGAGCAGACGTGGCCCCATTCCGACACTGAAATCCTCGACGCCGATCTTGAAGAGGCGGGCCATGATAAAGTGGCCCCATTCGTGCGCGACAACTAAAATGCTCAGAATAATCAGAAGGTACAGGAAGTCCAATAGTTTACTGAAGATATCCAATCCCGCGTTCTCCTACCTAGCTCAGAACCAGGGTATCTTTGTAGCGTTCGACCTGGATGCGCGCCTCGCGATCGGCGGCAATAATATCATCCAGGGTCGGCGTTACGGTATTTTCGTGAATCTCGATTACGTGTTCGACGAGCCGTGTAATTCCCGATAATGGGATCTGCCTGTTTAAAAATAACGAAACAGCCACTTCGTTTGCGGCATTTAAGGCTGCAGGAAGCGTTCCGCCTTCCATACCCGCATGCCGGGCTAAGCGAAGACTCGGGAAGCGAATTTCGTCCGGCGGCTCGAATGTAAGCTGACCTAACTCCAGCAGCGAAATGCGATTGAGGCCCGTGTTGGGCCGCTCAGGGTATGTCAGGGCATACTGGATAGGCGTCCGCATGTCGGGCGCTCCAATCTGCGCCAACACGCTTCCGTCATTCAATTCTACCAGAGAATGGACGATGCTTTGCGGATGTACGATTACGCTAACCCTATCCATCGGAGTGCCGAACAGCCATTTAGCCTCGATCATCTCAAGGCCCTTGTTCATCATCGTGGCGCTGTCGACCGTGATCTTCCTGCCCATGGATGGCCAGGTAGGGTGATTCAGGGCATCGTCGAGGGTCGCAGTCGCGATACGTTCGGCAGGCCATTCCCGAAATGGACCGCCGGATGCCGTCAGCCAGATACGGGCAAGGTCTTCCTGACGAACGCCCTGCAGACATTGAAATACCGCTGAATGCTCGCTGTCGATAGGGCGTATCGTTTTGCTGGCGTGCCGGGCAGCATCCATGACCAGTGAGCCTGCGGCGACAAGAACTTCCTTGGTAGCAAGGGCAACATGCTTTCCTGTTTGCAGCGCTGTGAGTGTGGCAAGCATTCCGGCTGCGCCGGCAACGGAAACCACAACAAGGTCCGCCTCCGGGATCGCAGCCAACTCAGCAAGCGCCTCGCCGGTGCCGCAAATTGCCCGGGACGCGGGAACGTTGTGCTTTTTAGCTTGCGCATCCAGAAGGTCGCGGTTTTGCATCGCGGAAAGGCCTACAACCTTAAAGCGATCACCGAGCCGTTCTATGACGTCGAGTGTCTGTGTACCAATGCTGCCTGTTGAACCAAGAATGACGATATTCATGGGACGTTCACGACCGCGCCGAACTTGCGGACCCGTCGTTGGAAATCCTCAATCGCCTGTACCAAGTGCTCGGTCGTAAAATCGGGCCAGAGGGTAGGGGTGACCCAGATCTCGGCATATGCAATTCCCCAGAGGAGAAAGTTTGAAATCCGCAGTTCGCCTGCAGTACGGATAAGCAGGTCGGGATCCGGAAGGTCAGGAGCGTACGTACGGCGTGACAGCTCTTCTTCCGTGATGTCGTCGAGGCATAGATTGCCACGCTGAACATCCTCCGCAATACTGCGGGCAGCATCGACGATCTCCGCACGGCCGCCATAGTTCAGCGCAAGGTTCAGGGTAAGGCCGGGATTGTTCTTTGTTAGCTCTTCGGCACGCGTAATCTCGCGAAGGAGCGATGCCGGCAGGTCCGAGCGGCGTCCCATAAAGCGCATCTTTACGCCATTTTCATGAAGCTCCAGGAGCTCTGTGCGAGTAGCATGTTCGATGAGCGTCATCAGCCCGTCTGTCTCGAGCTTCGGGCGGCGCCAATTCTCATTGGAGAAGACATACAGCGTCAGGACGCGCAGGTCCAGGTCGGCTGCATCCCTCACAATGTCCTTGACTGTCCTGTATCCTCGCTGGTGGCCCAGCAAGCGGGAGGGAAGATGGTGCTGCCGCGCCCAGCGGCCATTGCCGTCCATGATAATGGCAATGTGCTCCGGCATGCGTTTGGGGTCGAGCCGAGCTTTCCAGGCGGCAATTCGTTTGTTCTTTTCAGCCGACTTGGTCCAGCCTAGCATCCCGCTTTTCGGCGGATCTTGAGGCGGCTGTGCGTTGTCGCGCGTTTCATTGCCCGGGGTCGCCATTCCGGCAGGAAGCGGCGATTCCGGGCTGTAATTCTCGGGCTGTGATGCCATGCGGTGTCAGATTTCGAGAAGTTCGGCTTCTTTGGCCTTGGAGATCTGGTCGATCTCGGCTACGAAGCGGTCGGTGATCTTCTGTAGCGAGTCTTGCGCCCGCTTGGATTCGTCTTCCGATATCTCCGATTTCTTCACGAGGCTCTTGAATTGATCGTTGATATCGCGGCGCACGTTTCGGATGGAAACGCGGCCTTCCTCAGTTTTCTTGTGGAGGATTTTGACGAACTCTTTGCGTCGGTCTTCGGTCAGCGGCGGGATAATCAGACGAACGCTCGCCCCGTCGTTTACAGGGTTGATGTTCAGGTCGGAATTCTTAATGGCCTTTTCAATCGCTCCCACAATACTTCGTTCGTAGGGAGTGATGACAATCTGGCGCGAGTCGGGAGTGCTTATTCCGGCGACCTGAATAATGGGGGTGGGCGATCCGTAGTAATCAATCGTCAATCCATCCAGCAGGGCAGGCGTTGCGCGCCCCGTACGAATGGTGTTGAAGTCGTTTTGCGTCGCTTCCACAGTCTTCCGCATCTTCTGCTCGGCATCTTTCGTCAAGTCGGCGATGCTCATGGGAATATCTCCTGAAATGAGTTCAAGCGCAATCCGAAAGGATGGCGCTCGTGCGGATCTTTCCGCGGTCTTCTAGTTCACTACTGAAAAGGATGGCAAGTCGGTTCCGGCGCAACGGGCTACTGTATATAACTTTATAGCACGGTTATGCGCCGGGCCAAACTTATCCTTCGCGAGATACCAAAGTTCCGATCGCTTCACCCATCGCGACGCGCTGAATATTGCCCGGCACGTTGATGTCGAACACGACGATCGGCATGTTGTTTTCCATGCAGAATGCAAGCGCCGTCAGATCCATAACCCGCAGTCCGCGATTAAGGGCATCGGAATAGGCGATTGTGTCGAACTTCACGGCATCTTCGAACAGGCGCGGATCTTTATCATACACGCCGTCGGTGCCGTTCTTCGCCATCAGCATTGCTTCCGCTCGCACTTCGCTTGCGCGGAGCGCGGATGCCGTGTCCGTGGTGAAGAATGGGTTGCCGGTTCCGCCTGCCAGGATTACGACACGGTTCTTTTCGAGGTGCCGCAAAGCGCGCCTGCGGATGTAAGGTTCCGCAACCGCCTGGATCGGGACAGCCGTCTGAACACGGGTGTCAATGCCGCGCTGCTCAAGCGAGTCCTGGAGCGCAAGGGCGTTCACAACGGTGCCAAGCGTGCCGATGTAGTCTGCGGTGACACGTTCCATGCCAGCCTTCTCAGCTTCCGTGCCACGCATGACGTTGCCGCCGCCGACCACGATAGCGATCTGTACGCCGGAGGCATGCAGTCCGGCGACCTCGCCGGCGAGTGCCGCAACGGCGCCATAATCAATGACGCCGTGCGTGCCGTCGCCGGCAAAAGCCTCACCGGAGAGCTTCAGAAGAACCCGTGACCACCGGGGCGTCGGTTTTTCATTCAGCTCACTCATGGGTTAGGCGGATGCCTCGCCAATTTCGAACCGCACGAAACGGCGGATCTCGGCTTTGCCCTTCACGACCTGGGCAATGGTCTGCTTCGGTTCGCGGATGTAGGCCTGCTCAAGCAGGACGACGCCCTTGTAGAAGTTGCTCAAACCGCCTTCGACGATCTTCTCGACGATCTCAGCGGGCTTGTTGGCGTTCTTGGGGTCCGCAGCCGCATTGGCGCGCGCAATGTCGCGCTCCTGATCCACGAGGCTCGCGGGAACCTCTTCCTTGGTCAGGAACTTGGGCTTCTGCGAAGCGATCTGCATCGCGACTTCCTTCGCCAGATCGGCTACATCGACGCCATCGCCCGAAAGCTCGACGAGAACGCCGATCTTGCCGTTCGAGTGAACGTAGGAACCGATGGTGCCGTCGGTTGTCTGGAATGCCGTGAAGCGCTTGACGACGATGTTCTCGCGCAGTTTAGCCAGGGCTTCCTGGTAGCGGGTGCGAGCGGGTTCGCCGGACTCATGATGGATCGCATCGAGCAAATGCTCGACGCTCTCAGCTGTCGGGTTCTGTCCGGCATGGACGGCCAGATAGCGAACAAGCGCTGCAAACTCATCGTTGCGGGCAACGAAGTCTGTCTCGGTGTTCACTTCAATGAGAACTCCCAGCTGTGCGTGCTCGCGAACAAAAGCCTCAACCAAGCCTTCGGCGCTGACGCGGCCTTCCTTCAGCTGAAGGTTCTTGTTCTCTTCTCGCAGGCGAGTAATCGCGGCATCCATATCGCCATTCGCTTCGACAAGGGCTTTCTTCGCCTTCATCATAGGAACGTCGGTCTTGTCGCGCAGTTCCTTCACCATCGCCGCGGTGATCTCTGCCATAGGTTTCTTCCTTCCGTTGGGAGTGTGTCGGAAAATCAGTGATTAAAAAATCGTTGATTAAAAATCGTTGTGCGGCATTCGGGACAAGGGCCGGCGCTTTCGCGGCCGGCCCTTGGTTCCGATCTTGCTGCGTTATTTGTTACGCGGTTGCGTTCTGAACTTCGATGGCTGCTTCGGCGGGCGTCGTGGCCGCTTCGGCATCGCCTTCTACAACGATCGCAGGAGCCGCAACTTCGGCGTCGCCGGCGATCTTGCGCTCAAGCGCTTCCCACTCGGCCTTGATGTTTGTGTCTTCGGCGGTAGTGACTTCGCCTTCGTAGCCGGGCTCAGCCTGCCACTCGGCCTGCTTCACTTCGATGATCGCATCAGCGATCTTGTTCGAGATGAGGCGGATCGCGCGGATAGCGTCATCGTTGCCCGGGATCACATAGTCCACTTCGTCGGGATCGCAGTTGGTATCCACAATCGCAATGATCGGAATGCCCAGCTTGCGGGCTTCCTGAACCGCAATGCGCTCCTTCTTCAGGTCGACGATGAAGATCGCATTCGGCAGGCCCGGCATGTCCTTGATTCCGCCAAGGTATCGCTCAAGCCTATCGCGCTCTTCGCGAAGCTCAGCAGCTTCCTTCTTGGGGAGGGACTCAAAAACGCCTTCGGCATCCAACCGCTCAAGCTCGCGGAGACGAGCGATGCGGGTAAGGATGGTTCGGTAGTTGGTGAGCATTCCGCCTAGCCAGCGGGAGTTCACATAGTACTGGCGTGATCGCTTGGCCGCTTCCGCGACGGCGTCCTGCGCCTGCTTCTTGGTGCCGACGAACAGCAGCTTGCCGTTGTTCTGAGCGAGCTCCTGAATATAGGCATAAGCCTCATCGAACAGCTTCAGGGTCTGATGCAGGTCGATAATGTAGATGCCGTTGCGGCCGCCGTAGATATACGGCTTCATTTTCGGGTTCCAGCGACGTGTCTGGTGACCGAAGTGTACGCCTGCCTCAAGCAGGTCCTTCATTGCGAGTACTGGCAAGTGCAGTATTCTCCTTCATGTGTTTATCAACCCGCCCCGCCGTTCATCCGGCCCGCCACCTCGCAGATTTACTGCCAGGAACACACGGGGCCGTCCCGACGGGTGTGATTTGAATTTCGCCCGCAAAGTATACCCCAACTTGGCAATAGGACGCAAGGGGCTAAGAAGTGCGCTTCCATCAGAGGAAACTATAAACAAGTGGCTTATTCCGAAGGCTCATCAGGCGTAGGATCGGATGCTGCTCCGGCTCCCCCTAAAATGTCTCCGACAGGACGGCCATTTGCTTTCATGTCGTCCGAGAGAATCACTTCCCTGACAATTTTCCAGCCGTTGTCTGATTTCTTCCATTCGTCCCGGCAGCGGCTTGTGGCTTCAATCACCATTGGAGCGGCTCCGGGCACAACGGGGATGCTGAACTTGGTTGCGCCATCCTGAACAACCACTGACGAACTCCCGTTTACGGCGCAGGAGACAATGGTCGTATGGCTGGTTATCGACGATGCCATGGAAAACATCTTCTGGGCGCCGTCAAGCAGGTCAGCATAGGTCTGTGTCGATCCGTCCTTTTTGACGGCGACAACCTTGGTCGAATAGTTGGCAACTACGCCATCCGCGTCCTTTTTGGACGCGGCGGTATCGGCTTTGTCGTACAGCTTTTGAAACAGTGCTTTTCCGGCGGCAGGAGCAGCGCCGGCGGGCATCGACGAAATAAGAGAAATGCCGGCGAGAGATACATACAGCAGAGTCTTGATTTTCATCGGAACCTCCCGAACCGGCATAACTGCGCCGGTATCACGAATGAGGACATAATACCGTATTGCCCCTCGATGCAAACAAGCGCGTTTTCAGGGAATACAGCTTAATCTTGTACGTTGGGAGAAACGAATTCGTTGCTGATGATCGGACTGGACCTGGCATGGGGAACGCGCGCCACGACGGGAGCTTGCGCACTCAGTATCGGCTCGCAATTCGGCGCTGTCTGTGAGTTGGATTCCGTCCGCGAAGACCTGTTCGATGACGATGAAATCCTTTCCTGGATTTCGGCCATGTGCGCAGGGTGGGGCAGCGCAGGAGTGATGCTGGCAGTGGATGCGCCGTTGTGTGTTCCGAATACTACAGGTGATCGTCCGTGCGATAACGAGACGCGCCGCCGCTTTTCGCGTTATCATGCCGGTCCCCATCCCGCTAACCGAAATCTGCTTGGTGATGACCCGCGTGGTGAGCGTCTCGTGCGACTTCTTGGAAGTCAGGGCTTCCGACTCGATGCAACACTGCATGATCCTCGGACAAATCCCGGCCGCATCGTCTTCGAAGTGTTTCCCCATCCGGCGCATATCGTGCTCTTCGGACGCAGCAAAATCATTCCATACAAGGCGAAATTGGGCAGGAGTCCGGAAAGCCGCGCGGCGGCTATGCTGGAATATGGCGACTTGCTGCGACGCCTTTGTCGTGGGGAACGGACGTGGTTCGCCGCAGAAGCGCAAGACGCCGATTGCTCCGAAAGTATGCCGCTAATCGATCTGCCTGAAGGCTGGCCCTTATCATCAGATCCTATAACCGATTTGGATATCGGCGGCGTGGATAAGCCATACCCGCACTACAAAAGTTTGCCTCGCGGCGGGCGGTTGAAAAAGTACGAAGACGGGCTGGACGCCCTCACGTGCGCGCTCGTTGCTTACTGGTACTGGTGGCATGGACCTGCGGGCGTGGAAGTGCTGGGTGATCCGACAGCCGGCCATATCGTGGTTCCCCGAATACCCAGGAGGTAACGAGGCGCTAGGATCATAAGCTGAAGCGCCTGGTTCGTGAGCATCAGAATCGGAGCAGGAGCTGCACCGTGAAACGCTCTCGCCGTTCGTTAGGCTCATCACTCGGCTTGTCGCTGAGGAACTCGTAAACGGCTCGCACCGTTGCTTTCGGATCGATCGAGTAAACGAGGCCCATTGCGTTGCGAGAATACTTGCTGTCCCCAAGCGGGTATTGATAAAAGGATCGGGCCAGCACGGCAGTTAGCCGTGTGCTGGTGTGATATTCGCCCTGCAGGAAATATCCCAGGACTTTTTGGTCGCCGTCGGCGCCGGTCACCACCTCTCCGCGGGCAATGATGTTGCTGTACTGCATCGTCGCATCACCCGCGATGCGGGTCTTTTGTATATAGCCGCGGTCGTCGACAGGACGTCCGGAAGGAGGCAGGTCGTCGGTAAACGGATGCTCCTCATTGATATCCGTGATCGGAAGCCGGCCAGAAAGCAGACTGCCTCCAACGTTCACGGTTCCATTGCGCGTGACAAAGGTTCGTCCCAGACGAACTGTCGTAACTTTGTTATGTGCCAGCGCCACATGGTTCGGGCCGACACCGGCCGTGACCGCAAGATCGTAATTCAAGACGGAATAGAATCGACCGGAGACACCGGCTCCCCAGTCCAACCTCAAGCCAAGCGCCTGAGAGTAGAGCGGCTGAATGATGTCGAGATGCGGATCGTAGACGGCCAGCAGCCCGAAGGGGATTTGAAACTGCCCGAGTTTGATATAAGCCGTCGACTCCGTATCTTCGGACGACGGCACCCTGTAGGCGATATATGTTTCGCCCAGAGAAACGCGTCGCTTCGGAAAGTTTGGCCCGCCGTCCTCGTAGATGCCCTGGACCACCGCGTTTGCCCGCGTTTGCCCACCGAATACGATGGGATACAGAATATTGAGTTCACCTTCGCGCAGCCAGGTTCCCGAAGAGCCGTCGTGACTGAGAGTGACGCGGCGGAAATCCAATGCGCCGCTGATAATTGCTTGCTTTCCAAGGCGAAGCTGCGGCGGCAAAGGCAGCAAAGGTGGGGCAATATCTGTCGGTGGCGGCAAGGGAAGACCAGATTTGACCGGGGCGCCTGCCGGAGCGGATGTGGTGGGCTTTGCCTTTGGGATATTCAGCGGGATCATTCCCTGAGTGTCGCCCTGTGCAAGAGCCGGGCGCACAGCAGGCATTGTGAGCGATGCCGCCAGGATTCCCATAAGTAAAACTTTAGCCGCTTTGGCCATGAAGGCAATCGGGGCTGGAACGGTTCGCATGGCCTCAACGGAATGCAGCGTCTGCGATTCACTGGGCCAAGAAAGGCGATTCTTATCCCTAAAGATCAGGTTCAAGATGGATTCTCTCAAAGAAATAGGCTGCAATATCTGCGCAGGGCCGGAATGCTGGGCGGCCTCTCATTAGTATTGGAGTGCAAAGCGCCGTCGTTGTTCCAGTTTTTTCAGCGGGATTTTTAATCATGGCGCTTGCGGAGCCGGATGGTCAAACCCGTTGAATGTTTCGACTGCCGTGCCGCCACCCAACTTCAATATCTTTGAAACGCTCTTTTTACCCAATCGGGGCATGATAGGTTCCATTGCAGAGACTACTTTTCGGCTCCTGAGCGATACATTCTATTTGCCGGATCGTCATCTATTACGGTCCGGCGAAGCTCCTGGTATAATTGACAAGCATTTCTCACCGTTTTTAAGAGGTATCATGGCCGATTCTCAAGATTCTGCAGATCGGGAGCTCACCGGTTCTGTCGATCCCGCTCCCAAAACCGAGCGCCCTGGTTTAACCGGGGCGGCATCCGACTCCTCGGAAGCTCCCAAACCGCGTAAAGTTTACGAATCAACGCTGCTGCCTGACCGCCGCCGCCGCATTTCACCATGGCTTTTCGTTCCTGTGGTTTTAGCCGTCGCAGGACTGGGCGCGTATCTCATGGTGAACAGCAAGAAGGTTCGCGTCGTAAATACGGTTGGAAGCATTGCCGTAGCCATGAAATCGTCGAATGGGACAAGCCGGGTTTGGATTGGAAAGACCGATCAGACACCGTTTACAGCTATAACGCCCGAAACTGTCGACGCCGACTCGCCCGCATTCTCGGCGGACGGTAACCAGATCGCTTTTGTCGAAAATCGAGATGGCGTTCGACAAATCTTCCTGATGGACGCCGACGGCAAAGAGCCGATCCAGGTCACCACCGGCGGCTCCTCGAAAATTTCCCCGTCATTCGTGCCCTCGGATCGACTGCACGTCGCATACCTGTCTGGCGGGATCCTCTTTACGTCACGAACCGATAGCGGCGAAACTGACCGAATATTGCCTCCGGCAGATCTAAAGCATAAGGCTGATACTAACTCCGATCAGACGACCAGCTCGCCCACATCAGGGTTGCCGACTGTAGTGAGCTACGCATTTTCGCCCGCCACGGATCCGGCCGATCAGCATCTGAGCGCGGTCGAAGATGTTAACGGCACCCAGATACTCGCGTTTATTCCGTCGCTATCTGCAGACGCCATCACAACACGCACTCAGAATGGTGTGGATGTGCCGATCCTTGCCGGCACGCCTGTTACGTTCAATTGGGCGCCTGATGGAAAGAGCCTTTGGGCCACCGGACCGACGCAAAGCGCCCAGAAAGTGACGGCTTCGCCGCTCGTGCCATTTAGCCCTGGCGGTGAGATTTCAGGCAAGGCCATACCACTTGTAGCCCAAACACCGATCAAGTTTGAGGATCCGGTAACATCGCCGAACGGCAATTTGATTGTTGTAACGGCCTGGCTGGAGCCAAACATTGCCGATCGCCGCCCTGTAGGACTTGGAATCGTGCCTTCCAATGGATCTTCTCCCGTCCATCCGATATTCAATGGCCCTGCTGAGAATGTTCAGTTTACGCAGGACGGTCAGTGGATATTGTGCCTGGTCAAGCGTAAGGATGGGGGACACGACTTGATGAAGGTCGACATCAACGGCGCCGCGCCGCCAGTTAGACTGTCGGACGGCACTCAGGATGTCACCGGTTTTGCGGTTTCCCAGCAGACTGTAGCGGAGAAGTAGGGGCGAAGACAAAATCAGCCTGCACAAAAATTAAGGCCCCATGCATCTCGCGGATCCGCGAGATGCATGGGGCCTTAAGCTGTGAGCAATCCTTACGCGTTCTCCTCGACGAGGTCGCTGAACAGCACCGTTGAGAGATACCGTTCGCCGTTCGACGGAATGATCACGACGATTGTCTTGCCTGCGTTCTCCGGGCGGCGGGCAACCTGGTTCGCTGCGAACAGGGCTGCGCCGGACGAAAGCCCCACGAGGATGCCTTCTTCACGAGCGCACCGGCGCGCCCAGGCGATTGCATCGTCGTTAGTCACCTGGATGACTTCATCGACGACTTCGATATGCAGGTTCTTCGGAATGAAGCCGGCTCCGATCCCCTGAAGCTTGTGCGGACCAGGCTTAATTGGATCGCCGTGCATCGTTTGCGTGATAACCGGCGAATCGACCGGTTCCACGGCAATTGCTTTGAATGATGGCTTCTTAGCCTTAATTACCTCACCAACGCCGGTAATCGTGCCGCCTGTGCCGACGCCTGCTATCAGGAAATCAACCTGACCGTCGGTGTCGTTCCAAATTTCTTCGGCAGTGGTTTTGCGGTGGATTTCGGGGTTGGCGGGGTTTGAGAATTGCTGGGGAATGAAGGAGTTAGGGGTTTTCGCTGCAATGCGTTCTGCTTCGGCGATTGCGCCCCGCATACCTTCAGGGCCGGGTGTCAGCACCAGCTCCGCGCCGTAGCCGCGAAGCAGGAGCCTCCGCTCGACGCTCATCGTCTCAGGCATCGTCAAAATACACTTATAGCCCTTGGCCGCACAGGCAAAGGCCAGGCCAATACCGGTGTTACCCGAAGTTGGTTCTACAATAACCGCTCCGGGTTTGAGAATGCCGCGCTCTTCAGCGTCCGCGAGCATTGCTACGGCAATTCGGTCCTTAACAGATGATGCCGGGTTGAAGAACTCGAGTTTTGCCAGAACGGTGGCCGGAGCGCCCTCAACCAGCCGGTGCAGCTTTACCAGAGGGGTGAAACCGACTAGGTCGGTAATATGTTCGTATACGCGCAACGTCAGAGCCTCCTTATTCGACGATGATGATAATATCCCATTGACCGGCCTTTGTCAACCGAATTGGTGGGAAATGAGATCGACCTGAAAGGCGTCTCAAATATCGGCATACATGTGGACATGTGTCATTCGGGACTTGACAGTTCGGGAGGTATCGGAGTAACCTTTCACGGTGTTTTGCCTGTCTGTATTAGGCCAAGCTGGTCGTGGCCAATTCTTACTATCAAGACGGACAGTTGCAACCGACCCTAGAGTTGGTTGAGGATTGAAACGGGTAAATCGGAGCAATTGATGGAGATTACCGACGTTAACACGCTGTTTGGGGCATATCCCTCACAGCATCCCGACACCACTGCCGACACCCTGGTTGCCGCAATGCAGCGTAACGGGGTCCAGTGGTGTCTGACACTGGCTACCTGGGGACTGTTTCATAGTCAGCGAGACGGCAATGAGGAGACCCTCAGAGCATGCCGCGCGCATCAGGAACTTCTGCCTGCGGCCACGATCAATCCCAAAGAGTTCCTTGGGCAGATCAAAGCGATTGAGAACTTGCTGGCTCAAGGGTTTGAAATGATCCGGTTCTTCCCTGAGCATCAGGGGTGGCCCATCGAGTTCTCCCCCTTTCGCGATGTCGTATCCATCCTGGCCGGCGCGGGCGCGCCTCCTGTTATGGTCGATATTGCCGTTGCCGGCGATATCACGAAGCTGATGCGGATTGTGGAAGACTATGCCGGCGCCATTATCTTAGCTGGCGTGGACCGTCACACTCTGGCGGAAGCCATTTCCGTAATGCGCTCCCGTGACAAGGTTTATCTGGAAACGCATGCCTTGCGATTGACCGACGGTCTGGCGGCAATAAGGGATTCTGTCGGTGTCGATAGAATTCTCTTTGGGTCCGAAGCGCCGGGATCGTCACTTTCCGCCGCCATGCGGTATGTTCGCAGCTCAAATCTGACGCCAGAAGAACAGGATGCTGTTCTCGGCGGCAACGCCATGAAGGTCTGGAAGACGGCCGAGGGATAATCATGCCACTGTTCGACGTTAACGCATATCTCACGGACACCGCTCTAACCCACGCCATGGCCACGCCTGAAGCGGTGCGCGCAACCCTGAAACAGCATGGCATCACAGCTGCGGCTGTGGTGTCCGGCCTCGCAGCCGAATGCGACTTCATCACAGGAAACCACCAGCTGGCGCAAATGGTCAACGCATCGGAGGGTATTTTCGGATACGCAGTATTAAACCCGGCATATCCGGCCGACTCCCTGGAAGAGCAACGCCGCCATCTTCTGCGCCCGGATTTCGTGGCCGGCATCATGTTCCCGCACGACGGCAAACCGGTAACCCTCGAAGATGCCCGAGACATCGCCAATGCCCAGCGCCGCTATCTCAAGCCGATGGTGATTTCGACGCCGGACAGCGATTCCATTCATGCCGCCACGGCAATTGCCGAGGCATTCCCCTCCATGAAGTTCCTCTTCCTCACCATGGGCGGAGATGACTGGCGGACGGCTGTGGCCGCGGCGAAACGGCATCTCAATATCTATCTAGAGATCAGCGGAAGCCTGGACAGCGATAAGATCGCATCAGCCGCCGCAGCGATTACCCCTCGCCGGCTGCTCTTCGGCAGCGGCCTGCCGTTTTCCGATCCTCAGCTCACACTCGGACTGCTTGAGGAAGCCACAGCGTTGACCGGCTTCGACAGAAGCCGCGTACTCCACCAGAACGCGGAAGCGATGTTCAATGCCCAGCCTGAAGCCTAAGCAGGACGATACGAAAGCGGCGCCCGGCGGCAAAAAAGGCGGCAATACCCCGGAATCCCGAGAGAAGAGCGCCATTTTTTGGATGGCGTTCTTCACGATCGGCTTGACGTGTCTGCCTTACTATCTCGGCTTTTGGATCGCGCCCGAGTCGACCCAGTACGTTGGATATTCCTACAATATCGACGACCACTACGTGTATTTGGCATGGACCAAGCAGGCCAGTGAAGGCCACTTCTTTACCCAGAACCTGTTTACGACAGACCGGCAGCCAGTGCTGTTGTTCAATCTGTTGTTTCTGTTCATTGGGACGCTGGCTCGAATACCCGGCCTGTCGCCATGGTCGGCAAATGAGATATGCCGGGTTCTTGCCGCCGCCGGATTGCTCACACTCGTCTACCATTTCCTGAAACTTTGTATTCCCCAGAACCGCCTGGCGCGTGTCGCGGCCTTTGCGTTCACATGTATCGGCGGCGGTTTTGGCTGGATACAATGGTCTTCCTGGCACGACAAGAACCCTCCTGGCGGTGGACCGATCGACGCCTTTCAGCCTGAAGCCTACACGTTCAACAGCATATATCTATTTGTGCTGTTCAGCGTCGGCCTGTGTTTGATACTGGGCACGCTGTACGCAATGCTTCGCTGTCAGCAAACGGGCAAGACACGCTATGCGGTTATTGCCGGTATTTGCGCCCTGTTGGCAGGCAATATCCACTCTTACGACATCTTCCACATCTGCGCGGCGTGGGGGCTGTTTATGATTGTCTATACGATCGGCCGGCGCGGCAAGGGAGTGGGAAAACTCTGGCTGCAGAGCCTGCTGGCTCTGGGCATGTCAATGCCGACGGTTCTCTTCACGTATTACGTCTACAAGCACAACTCCGTATTCAACGCGCGCGCTCATTCCGACACCACGTCGCCGCCGATTTGGAAATACATTTCCGGCTACGGCATTGAGTTTGTCCTCGCCGTGGCCGCGGTGGTCATACTCGGCCTGTGGCTTAAGAAGATGCGCGATACGCAGGTGAATGACGATACGCCGCCGGACGGATGGCGGGACCGGGCGAGCGCGCTGTTCGTGGTGTGCTGGGCATTCGCGGGATTGATTGTGATCTACATCCCGTTCATGTTCCAGCGCAAGGCTCTGATGGGAGAACACATACCGCTCTGCATTTTGGCAGGGTGGGGCGCGGCTATGCTGCTGCGGAATTTGCAGACAGGGAAGCGAATCGCCATCGCCGGCCTGTTGGTCGCTGCAAGCGCGCCATCCAGCTTTTTGTATCTGGCTCGGGATTTTAATCACCTCCAAACAGGCACATCTGAGACGTCACAGTGGCAATATTTCAGGCCGGGAGAGTGGGACGCCATCCAGTATATAGCCAAAAATACGCCGATAGACGCTCCCATTCTGGCCCAGCCGTTCCAGGCTCTCTACATACCGGGCGTTACCGGGCATCCCGTATGGGCCGGGCACTGGTCGGAAACACCTAAATATGCAGAGAAGAAGATTGCTGAATACAACAGTTTCGCCAAAGCGCGTCCGGCTGAATTGTATCCTCGCGATCAGGTCGATGATTTCCGCAAGAAGTTCCTGACTGAGACGAAATGCCAGTATCTGCTCTATCCGATAGACACGTCGGGCACGAACTACGAGAACTTCGCCGGATCGCCGCCGCCTTACCTCACGCCTGTTTATCACAATAAGCAATTTGTCTTGTTCAAGATCGATCTGAGCCATTGAATCGGTTTGCTTCTATGTAGCAGACCGATTCAATGAAGCATGTGTCTCCGCTTGCCATAGTGCGGGCAGTGCGGCTATAATGATTCGTTATGTCCCAAGAGAAAAACCGCGGCGGCTACAGTATCCTGACCTGGGGCTGCCAGATGAACGAAGACGATTCGGCGCAGATGGCGTTAATGTTGGAGGCCCAGGGGTATTCACGGTCCGAACGGATCGAGGAATCCTCGGTCATTCTCCTGAACACATGTTCCGTTCGCGCGAAACCTGAGCGCAAGGTGTACAGCAAACTCGGTGAGCTGCGCGAGCTTAAGGAACAGAATCCCGGGGTTGTAATCGGCGTCTGTGGCTGTATGGCGCAGAAAGAAGCCCCCGAAATCCGGCGGCGCGCCCCGCATGTCGACATGGTGATCGGCACAGGTCAGATCGACCGCGTTCCGGCTCTCATCGATATGGTGCATTCCGAACGTCTCCGCCAGGAGTTGCGCGGGACCAAGGGGGTGGGGCTGATCGAGACGGAACTGCCGGATCGTAAGGATCGTTCTGCCAAGGATACGCCGCTTCGCATGATGCCCGGCACTGATCTTGGCACTTCGAGTTACAAGTACGGCGGCATTCAAAACTCGCCTGCGCCGAAGCTTAAGTCTTTTCTCTCGATTTCTTACGGCTGCGACAAGTTCTGCGCGTTCTGTATCGTTCCGATCACTCGCGGCAAGGAGCGCTCACGGCCCTGGCGGGAAATCGTCCTTGAGGCGGAGCGTCTTGCTTCTCTTGGCACCAAAGAAATCACGCTTCTTGGCCAGACTGTAAACTCGTACGGCAAATTCCTCGACGATCCATGCTCTTTCGCCGAGTTGCTCTCGCGACTCAACGATATCGAAGGTTTGGAGCGCATTCGGTACACATCGCCGTATCCCAAAGATTTCCATGACGATGTGATACAGGCCATCGCCACTCTGCCCAAAGTTTGCGAGCAGGTGCATATGCCCATTCAGGTGGGTGACGACGGCCTGCTGCAGCGAATGCGCCGCGGTTATACGCTTGAGCAGTATCGCGAGATCGTATACAAGCTGCGTGCCGCCGTTCCGGATGTCGGCCTAACAACCGACTTGATGCTGGGCTTCCCGGGAGAGACTGAAGAAGAGTTCCGTAACACGCTGGCGTTTGTGGAGGAAGTCCGCTACGATTCGGCGTTCATGTTTGCATATTCGCCGCGCGAGGGCACCAAGGCCGCGGTGCTGGAAGATCAGATTCCTGAACCGGTCAAATTAGCCAGGTTGGGCGAGTTGATTGCCCTGCAGAACCGGATTACGGAAGAGATCAATAAGAGCCAGGTGGGCAACGTTTACGAGGTTCTTGTGCAAGGACTTGGCACTAAGGACAAGACTCGTTGGAGCGGTTTGAACAGGCAGGGCAAGACCATTAATTTCCCGGCCGGCCGAGATCTTCTCGGGCAAGTCGTTAAGGTTCGCGCTACGAAGGCCCACCTCTGGGGCTTTTCAGGCGAGCTAATTCCCGCCCGTGACGAACGAGGCTTTGCGCTTACGATGGCTGCTTAGGCCTTACTCAAATATAACGGCTTCATTTATGAAGGCGCAATGAGAGAGAAAAGCGCCGGTGAAAGAAGCGATTAAGGCCGCGGGCGGCCTTAGCGCCTCGCCGCCTCTGTTGCTCTTTTACGACGCCTGTTTCCATTTTGACAGCTGTCTTCGTTAAGAGTTTGTATTTGATCATAGTCAGACCAGGTCGCCATCGAATCTCCTGTGGGAGCATTTTGGCGTGACGACACGTATAGGCAGTTGATGAAAGGCGCGCCCGGCACACAAATCGGGCGCGTGGCTACGCAACTCATGGTAGATAGAAAACGGCTGGTCAAGCGCTTTCTGGTTGTCGTCGGGCTACTCATTGTCGTTTCCGCGGCAGTCGCAGTGGGTGTCTTATCCCGGCTCTTGCACCGCAAAGCGGGTGAAGGCACTGCTCCCGGCCAAACCAGCATAGGATCGACGATCAGTCAAATCTGGAACACACTGGGCGACCCTCGCTCCGGCTTTCCGGGCCAAAACCGCATCACCATACTCTGCATGGGGATCGACGACAATTGGACCGACAAGGATCAGGTGTATACGAAGGATGCTCGCTCAGACACGCTCTTTGTTCTGACCCTCGATCTGGACACCCATAAGGCATCCATTCTTTCGATTCCGCGCGATACATACGCTCATATCGCCGGCACCCGAATGACCACCAAGGTCAACGCGGCATATCAGACAGGCGGTCCTCCGCGTGCGATCGCAACTGTGGATGAACTGCTGGGTGTTCGCTGCGATTACTATATGGTGCTCAATATCGATGCCACCAAGAAAATGGTTGATGCCCTTGGAGGTGTCGATGTCGATGTCGAACACGAGATGCATTACCACGACGCATGGGGGCATTTGAGCATCGATCTCATGCCCGGCATGCAGCATCTAAATGGAGATCAAGCGGTCGGTTTTGCGCGGTATCGCCATCCCGATGCCGGCAAAAGGGCAACGCCGGAAGACGGCGATGAACGCCGGACTTACCGGCAGCATGTGCTCTTCAAGGCGATGAGCCAGCGGGCGAAGACAATACAGAACATGCTTCAGGTAAACGATCTGATGGATGTCGCAATGTCCACAATTCAAACGGACCTGAGGCGCGACCAGATCCTTGACCTTGCGAACATTTTCCACGGTGTGCAGCCCGACGATATTCTTTCCGCGACATTGCCTGGCGACGACTTCCGCGGTCCTAACAATGAGTGGTTTATCAGGATCTTTCCGGAAGCCGCCAAGTTTTACGTCCAGTGGCTGGTGTTCGGGGACGAGGCCGGCGCGCGGCATCTTACGCCCGTCATAGTCAAAAATGAGACGAGCACTTCGGGTCTGGCTGCGATCGCTGCTGCCATGCTTCGCTCACGCGGCTACAATAACGTTCAAGTGGACACCGGATCGAGCCGGAGGCGAGGCAATGATCCGTCTATGGATGCTGGCGTTACAACCATCGTCGATACGGGAGTGCCGGATTCTAAAGCGGGCAGAGATATCGCCTCTGAACTGGGGTTGACGTCGCCGCAAATCAGCCGGGTTCCCAATAAGCCGAAAAAGGGCGGATGGACGCAGCCTGGGGCAGTTACCATCGCTCTTGGTGAGGATTATAAGGCGGTGGCTCCGGCGACCGCTCCTGAAGCGGCCAATAGCCCTGACTTCGTGCTGCCCCGCCACTCCAGGGCTCACGACGATCCTTTTGCCGGTTCACCTGAGTCGGAACCATCTGGCCAAACGCCGGCGCAACCGACAGGAGAAACATCTCAGCCGCCGCAAGTTCCGGCGGCCAATACCGATCAAGCTGTGCCTGCGGATCCGTCTACCGGATCCACGGTCAACACTGCGCCGACTGTTCCGTCTGCCGGAGAGACATCTCAGCCATCGCAGGTAATTCCTGCGCCGGACCCGAATACCACCCGATGACCCAACATTATCCGAACCTTACTCCTATGCTGCGGCAGTATTTCGATTTCAAGGCGGAACGCCCTGAGGTCATCCTGCTGATGCGAGTGGGAGATTTCTTTGAAGCGTACGGCGAAGATGCCGAAACCATAGCTCGCGAGCTTGAAATCACCCTGACCGGCCGCGAAGACAAGATGGCTGGCCAGCGCATTCCCATGGCCGGCGTTCCCCATCATGCCATGGAACGCTACGTTGCCCGGCTGCTCCAAAAGGGGTTGAAGGTTGCCGTATGCGATCAGGTCGAAGATCCCAAACAGGCCAAGGGACTCGTTAAGCGCAGAGTCACACGGGTAATGACCCCCGGCACCATTCTTGAAGACTCGCTGCTCGACTCGAAGAGCAACAATTACTTGATGGCTGCGGTTATCGGCACAGGAATTCCGTCGGGCCTGGGAATTGTCGATGTCAGCACTGGAGAGTTTCTCGTCACGGAGATGTCGATCGATGTAGAAACAGCCCGCGTCGTTGACGAAGTGATGCGACTGCAGCCGGCCGAGGTTCTTCTGTATCCTGGCTCCGAGAGCCTTGCTGAGGCTGTTCGCTCGGTATCGTCGGCAGTTGTCACATTCCATCAGCCTGCCGACAAGCGCCAGAAACCGCGCGATGTATTGCTTAACCACTTTGGGACAGCATCTTTGCGAGGTTTCGGCTGCGAAGATATGACGTCAGGCCTGGATGCGGCGGTGCTCCTGCTCGACTATGTCCGCCAGACGCATCCCTCCGCGCTTGCTCATGTGCGTTCGATGTCTACTTATGGCACCGAGATGTATATGGTGCTCGATGCCGCCGCGCGCCGGAATCTTGAGCTGACTCACTCGCTGGCGGAAGGTTCGCGCAGCAAGAGCCTTGTCTCCATCCTGGATCGAACCGTCACTCCGATGGGCAGCCGCCTCCTGCGCAAATGGTTCGATCAGCCACTCCTGGCGCTTGATAAGATCAAGCTGCGCCAGGATGCCGTTGCGGAGTCGCTCGCAGATTCGCTTATGCGCGGTGACCTGCGTGAGGCCCTGCGCCGTGTTTCGGATCTTGAGCGGCTTACGGCCCGAATATGCAGCGGCATGGCTAATGCGCGTGACCTCATCGCGCTGAAGTTGAGCCTGCAGGCGCTTCCGCAGGTTTCCGCGGCCCTGTGCCGCGCTCCCGAGGGCGGCGCGCTTACACCGCTTCGGTCTGTTGTCGCCGCAGCCCCGGGCGACCTCCCTGAGATCCTGGAAACCGCCCTTGCTCCCGATCCGCCGATTACCCTGCGCGATGGTGGTTTGATTCGTGACGGTTTCAATGATGAGCTTGACCAGCTCCGTGAACTGCGGTCAGGCGGAAAATCGTATATCGCGCGCATCGAAGAAGAGGAGCGCGAGCGGACCGGTATCAAGAACCTCAAAGTCGGCTTTAACAACGTCTTTGGATACTACATCGAGATCAGCAAGGCGAACGGGCATGTTGAGGTTCCGCCCGAGTACCATCGAAAGCAGACGACGGCGAATGCGGAACGATATGTAACGCCCACTCTGAAGGAGTACGAGGCTCAGGTGCTCGGCGCTGAAGAGCGCATAGGCGACCTGGAATACAAGCTGTTTACGGAGCTGCGCGACGGCATTGCGGACAAATATGCTCCCGCGCTCCTCCGTGTCGCAAAGGCTCTGGGGCGGCTGGACGTTTATGCAGGGCTGGCCGAGGTGGCCCTCGTCAATCGGTATGTTCGGCCCGAAGTGCACAATGGGGAGACCCTGCGGATCGTCGCCGGCCGTCATCCTGTCGTTGAGATGCTTCAGACCGGCAACTCCTTCGTTCCCAACGATACCGAGGCGGACACGCAAAATTCCCGGCTGCACATTATTACCGGGCCTAACTCGGCAGGTAAGAGCACCTACCTGCGCCAGGTTGCTCTCATTGTGCTGATGGCGCAGGTCGGCTCATATGTTCCTGCCGATCATGCCTCGATCGGCGTCGTGGATCGCATTTTTACCCGCATCGGCGCGCACGACGACCTTGCCAGCGGGCAATCTACGTTCATGGTGGAAATGAACGAGACGGCCAACATCCTGAACAATGCCACAACACGCAGCCTTGTCATTCTGGACGAAGTAGGGCGGGGCACCAGCACCTTCGACGGTCTTGCCCTTGCATGGGCCGTTGCGGAGTATCTCCACACAGTGGGAGCGAAAACACTGTTCGCGACGCACTATCACCATCTCAATGAGCTGGAAAAGCTGCTGCCCGGAGCAAGAAACTTCCGAGTAGCCGTAAAGGAACGTGCGGACCATATCGTCTGGCTGCGTAAGATCATGCCGGGCGGCACCGATAAGAGCTACGGCATTCAGGTTGCAAAGCTCGCAGGACTTCCGCAGCCCGTGCTTGAACGCGCGGCGGAAGTATTAAAAACCCTTGAAGCCCTGAATAAGGGCGACATTGCCGGCGGCGCAAAGAATGAAGCGCAGAGAATCGCCGGCGAATCACGCCGGGTTCAGCTCACGCTTTTCGAAGCCGAGGCTCATCCGGTTATCGAAGAGTTGTCTAAGCTGGACCTCTCCACACTCACCCCGATCGAGGCGCTTACCCTGTTGTATTCGCTTCAAAAGAAGATTGGCACTTCTTGACCTGCGGGTAACGTAAGCGCTGTTGAGAACGCAAATTTGAAGGAGACTGATTAACCATGCCATTGTCCCTGGATCAAAGAAGCCTGCAGGCCCCTTGGCGCATTGTCGACGAACTCATCGAACAGCCGAGCTGGGGCGGACGTTACATTATCGATCTCAAAGGTCTGGGCAGCTCGGAGCAGTGGTCGGGCAAAAAGGTCGGCCAGTCCTATGAACTCAGCCGCAAAGCCAAACTATTCAATCCGGCTGACGATTCCAAAGTAACGCTTGCCGATTTGATTGCATCGGATCCGGCTGCTGTTCTTGGAGCGCCGGTTCTCACAAAATTCGGCGCGGACATTTCTCTGCTGATCAAACTGACACAGGCCAAAGGCAACTCATTCCAGGTGCACCTTCCTGAAGGCAAGACCCTTGGACATTGGGAACCGAAGCCGGAGGCGTGGTTCTACCTTGCTCCAGGTCTGTTCACATTCGGCATCAAACTTGATAAATCGTTCACCGATTTTTCGAATGCTCTGCACAAGATCGACGATTGTATGCGGCGTTTGAGCGACGAAGTCAAGGGTGGCCAGCTGAGTCTGGACGAGGCCAAGCAGAAAACCCAGGAGCTTATCGCATCCGTTGATCCTTACCAGTATGTGAATGTCGTTGTGGCGGAAGCCGATCAGATCATCGACCTGACCGCAGGCGGCATCCACCATTCCTGGGAAGAGGACAATGAGCGCTTCCCCGACGGCAACCTCGTCTACGAAGTTCAGGTCGACGTCCCCGACGAGCGATGCTCGATGCGCGGCTTCGATAAGGGCAAGTTCCTGCCCGACGGCAGCCTGCGCCCAACGCATGTTGCGGACTACCTGGCGACGATCGAGCAGGACGCCGAGCATAATGAGCTGTCGCGCCATATCTCCAAGCCGCAGCTGCTTTCGGAGCAAAACGGGGCAAAGGTTGAATCTCTGTTCAGAACGCCATACTTCAACCTCGACCGCATCAGTATCGAAGCCGGCGCCGAATATCGCGACGATGCTTCCGGCGGCTTCCATCATCTGTTCATCCACGCAGGCAATGCCCAGCTTGGCGATACAAAATTGGCACAGGGGCAGTCGTATCTGATTCCGGCCGCGACTGGAATTTACAATATCGCTGCGACGGAGAAGGCAGCGATATTTAAAACTTATTTGCCGGTGTAGGACATATTGTCAAAGACAATATATCTGGGCAGTTGAACGATCAGCAAGAGGCTGGCGGTTGAAACCACGCCTAGAGAGTACACATGTCCGCCTTCGCGGACTAAGAATCGGACCAAAGGTCCACTCTGAGTGTCCGAAGGGACACATGTGTACTCTCTAGCCCGTGCCACCCGAAGGGTACCCGGCCGCCAGGGCAAATGGCCGCCAGGTCAGTAACCTTGTGGGCTTATAGGGGCTACTGAGCATCCTATTCATCTCTCCGCAACCATTCTCTCTGTTCCGCGTTATACTGAACAACTATGGCCACAGCGCAGACTGTTATCGATCCCGAGTTCGTCAAGAAGCTTGAGCACCTTCACATCTACTCCAAGCGCGCCTTTATCGGGCAGACTAAGGGTGAGCGGCGATCGAAAAAGCGCGGCTCGTCGGTTGAGTTCGCCGATTTTCGCGATTACTCGATGGGAGATGACCTGCGGTATGTGGACTGGCGGGCCTATGCTCGCCTGGACAAGCTCTTTGTAAAGCTGTTTATTGAGGAAGAGGATCTCAGCGTCCATTTGCTGATCGACACCAGCAAGAGCATGGACTTCGGCGCGCCGATGACCAAGGCTGTTTACGCCCGGAGGGCTGCCGCGGCCCTGGGATATGTGGCGCTGAGCGAGTATGACCGTGTGTCAGTCGCGGCTTTTAGCGGAGAGTTGGGCAAGCTTATGCCGCCTCAGCGCGGCAAGAGTGGTCTGATTCCGTTCTTTCGACACCTTGAAGAGCGAACGCCTGTGGGGGGCGGCACGAATTTTGGAGACGCGCTCTCAAAGTACTCGGCACAGATTCGGAATCCCGGGATAGCCATCGTAATCTCGGACTTCTTTGACGACACCTACATGCGTGGGCTTAAGGCTCTCATGTCCCGCCGGATGCAGATCGTGTTGCTGCATGTTATGGACCCTGAGGAGCTCGATCCGACATTGACCGGAGACCTTAGGCTGATCGATTCGGAAACAGGCGAACATCGCGAGGTCAGCATGTCTCCGTACGTTATTGCGCAGTACAAGGCGCATGTAACGGAGTTCTGCGATGGCCTGAAGTCGACGGCTTCCAAGTACGGCATGGACTATGTGAGAACTTCGACCGATATTCCCATGGAAACGGTTATGCTCCAATATCTGCGCCGGTCCGGTTTACTGAGGTAATCGTTACGTTCCATACAACCGGTCTCCAAAGTCGCCTAGGCCGGGCATGATGTATTTGACCGGATTAAGCTGGCGATCCAGCGCTGCGGAAATGATACGAACATCGGGATGCAGATCGTTAAGCAACGTAACGCCTTCCGGCGCTGCGACGATGCAAACCATCACAATTCGGTCGGCTCCCGCATCTTTGAGTTTGTCGATCGCATTTGCAGCAGATCCTCCCGTAGCGAGCATGGGATCGAGGACGAACGTCGCTCGCCCGCCTAGATCCGGCGGAAGCTTTGAATAGTAAGCGCTGGCAATAGCCGTTTCGTGGTTTCGCTCCAGGCCTACATAGCCCACTGAGACATCGGGAAGCAGTTCGACGAATGCCTCGAGCATTCCCAAGCCTGCACGCAGAATCGGGACGGCTACGGCGCACTCGCTGATCAGCGCGCCCACCGTGGACTCCATCGGCGTTTGGATCGATTGATGTTCAACCCGAAGATTGCGTGTCGCTTCGATAGCTAGCAGGGTGGTGAGCTTGTGCGCAATCGGACGAAATATAGCCGGTTCCGTATTGCGATCCCGGAGTGTCGTCAAATAGTGGGCGGCCAGCGGATGATCCAGAACGGTAATTCTCATAAAGAGCCTCTTGAATGAACCTACTTAATCCGTGGAATTTTTTGTGGCTCGTTCCACTCGGCGGCGCGATTGTCGCCCTGTGGATGCTGCGCCTGCGCCGCGAGGATGTGACGGTCTCGTCACTGCATCTCTGGCGCGCGATCATCCAGGAAACGCAGGCTAATGCGCCGTTCCAAAAACTGCGCCGCAATCTTCTCCTGTTTCTTCAGCTGCTGGCGGCTTTCCTGCTCATCATGGCGCTTGCCCATCCATTCGTCTACGGTAAGGCCATGGCGGGTCGAGCCATCGTGCTCATGATCGATACCTCTGCATCCATGAATGCCAAGGATACCGGCATTTCACGCCTGGATGCGGCCAAGCAGAATGCTGAGGACTTTATCGACCATCAGATGCGCGACAGTGATGTTGCCACGGTCATCGCAGTCACCAACAAACCGGCGAGCATCGTTCCGTTTACGGGTGATCGAGGGCGTCTGAAACAGGCGATTGACGGCATAAAGCCCACGGATGCCATTGCCGATATGCCGGCGGCTTTCAGTATGGCGCAGGGCGCGGTGGGAGCCGGAAATGGGGCTCTGATACGCGTATATACCGATGGCGGCTACGATACGGACCTTGTTCGCCGAATCCAAACCATTCCGCTCGGCAACACCGATGTCCGATTTATTTCGATTGGCTCTACCGCGCCGGATAACGTCGCGATCACCGCCATGGATTCCCGGCGCAATCCGGTCTCGAATGCCTATGAGGTATTCGTCGATGTGCAGCACTTCGGGAGTCGGGCGATTACCGGCGGGACACTCTCACTTTTCAAAGACAACAAGCTTATCGATGCCCGCCCACTCGATCTGAAGGGCGGGCAGCAAAGCGAAACATTCTCGACACCTCTATTGAGCAAAGGCGGCGTAGTAACAGCCCGCATTGACGATGTCAGCGACGACCTTGCCGCCGACAACTCGGCATCTCTCGTGCTGCCGCCGCCTCGGAAGCGCAAAGTGCTACTGGTCAGTTCCGGCAATCTCTTCCTTGAGCACGGTCTGAACCTTGATCCCGATGTGGTTCTCGACGAAGTCGCGCCGGACGAGTTTGCATCGGTGGGCAAGAACGGCGCAGGATATGGCATGGTCGTCTTCGACGGCTGGCTGCCGGCCGTTTTACCGCCCGGTAACTTTTTGATCGTTAATGCGGTTTCGTCCCAGACGCCTCTGGAAACTGCCGGAGACCATACGGATAATCCCGCGCTTATCGACCAGAACCGCACGCACCCTGTAATGAGATTCGTCGACCTGAGCGGCCTGAACATCATGAAGTCGATCCACGCCCGCCCTGCGGCCTGGGGGGAAGTGCTGGCGGACGGCGAAGCGGGACCTCTCATCGCGGCGGGATCTCATGACGGACGACAGGCTGTCGAGGTTGCATTTGACCTGAGCAATTCGGATTGGCCCCTTCGTGTATCGTTTCCGATATTTCTTTCTAACTCAATAGATTGGCTGACCGCAGGTTCAGGACTTGGCCCCAGCAGCGCGGACACCCCCACCGGAAGCGTTGCAGCCTTTACCGCTCCGTCCGGCTTGTCGTCAATTACCGTGACATCGCCCGATAACGTAGACCGGGTGCTTTCGTCCCCGACAGGCGGCGGAGTCGTCCTGTTCGACGGTACAAACAAGGCTGGCCTCTATCGTATTCATGGCGCGGGCTTCGAGTCGCAACTGGCTGTAAATCTACTGAACCGGACCGAGAGCGACCTGAAGGTGAAAGATCATCCGGAGCTTGCGCGCAGCGGCGCAGGCTCGGCCGCCGGTCCCGCTCGCCGCATTCGCAACGATCTGTGGCCCATCGTCGCAATGGTGGCCCTCGCCCTGCTTGCCCTGGAGTGGCTGTTCTTCCACAAACGGATCTAAGACTTAGTGCAACGATTGCCTAGGTTATGTCTATGAAATCAACCCGAGAAGCGTGAAGGGTAGGGTAGAATAGGAGGGTGATTTTGCGGAACCGCCCTTCCGCAGGTTCAAAGGCGATCTCCGGACCGACTCGGAACCGGCAGGAGGCAGGATTCCTCTTATAAAGCAGGAACGGCGTCATGAATGATCTTGAACGTTTCTACGGACCAAATGCCGGATATGTCCTCGAATTGTATGAACGTTACAATGAGGACCCAAACTCCGTAGATTCAGAAACTCGCGAGATATTCTCGCACTGGACTCCCACCGAACCCCAGCCTACCCCTTCCGTTACTTCGGCACCAGCAGTGCAAGCTGCTCCCGCACTGGATGTCACCAAAGTTGTTGCCGCCGCGCGGGTCGCGCGTCTGGTACGGGAACTGGGACATTTAACGGCTCACATCGACCCACTGGGAAGCCCGCCGCCCGGCGATCCCGGTCTGGAAATCGCCACTCACGGTCTTACGACCGAAGACCTGGCAGCGCTGCCTGCGTCTGTTGTTTCCGGTCCACTTGCTGAAGGCGCTGCCAATGCGCTCGAAGCGCTCGGACGGCTTCGGCAGGCTTACTCCGGTTCCATCGGTTACGAAGACGACCATATCCAGGTTGATGAAGAACGGGACTGGATTGTCGACGCGATCGAAAGCCGGCGCTTCTTCGCCGATATTGACGACAAAACGCGGGTCCGTGTTCTTGAGCGCCTGACCGCCGCCGAAGGATTCGAGCAATACCTTCAGACGACGTTCGGAACGACAAAGCGCTTCTCGCTTGAGGGCAACGATGTCCTCATTCCAATGCTCGACGACATTATCCACTCCGCAGCGATAACGCACACCCGTGAAGTCGTCATGGGAATGGCTCACCGAGGACGCCTCAACGTACTCGCGCATACCCTCGGCAAACCTTACTCCGCTATTCTCGCCGAGTTTGAATCGGGCAAGCAAGACCAATCGACGGCCGTCTCCGGCGGAAACGCCGAAGGGTGGACCGGCGACGTCAAGTACCACATGGGCGCTCGCGTGGAATACACCGAGGGCGGCCTCAAGGCCATGCCCATTACCCTCGCTCCTAACCCGTCGCACCTGGAATTCGTTGATCCGGTGATTGTAGGCCGCGCGCGAGCGGCCCAGGAAGATCGCTACACGGGCAAGAAGCCTGCCCAGGATCCGCTGGCATCGCTCGCAATTATGATCCATGGCGATGCGGCTTTCCCAGGCCAGGGTGTTGTTGCGGAGACCCTCAACCTGTCGCAGCTGAAAGGCTACACGGTCGGCGGCACCATTCACATTATCGTCAACAACCAGATCGGCTTTACAACGAATCCCCGTGACTCTCGCTCGACTCTCTACGCGAGCGACCTGGCGAAGGGATTTGAGATTCCGATCGTTCACGTTAATGCTGATGACCCTGATGCCTGTATTGCCGCAGCGCGCATGGCGCATGCTTATCGCGAGCGGTTCGGCAAAGACTTCCTCATCGACCTGGTCGGCTATCGTCGGCGGGGCCACAACGAGGGCGACGAGCCGACTTACACTCAGCCCCGGCTTTACGAGAAGATCGGCGTTCATCCGACCGCGCGGCAGGTATGGGCGGACGAGCTTGAGAAGCGCGGCATCGTAACTCACGAGCAGAGCACGGAGATGCTTCGCGCTATCACCGCAGAACTGCAGGCGGCGCGCTCAACTCCGTCGGGCAAGGGGCTTTCTAAGGGAGCTTCCGCGCCTACATCCACTGCTCAGCCCACAACAGCGGAAAAGCTTGTATCGGCGGATAAGCTCACGGAACTGAACGAGGCGCTGCTTCGATATCCTGAGGGCTTTACGATCAATCCGAAGGTTGAGCGGTTGCTCAAACAGCGTCGCACTGCGCTGCAGGAAGACAACTCGATCCTCTGGATGCATGCGGAGGCCCTGGCATTCGCGTCGATCGTTGCCGACGGCACCCCTGTGCGTTTGACGGGCCAGGACAGTGAGCGTGGCACGTTTACGACACGCATCTCGGTGCTTTACGATACGGCCACCGGCGCGCGATACTGCGCTCTGGAAGATCTTCCGCAGAGCAAGGCATCGTTTGCCGTTTACAACAGTCCGCTCTCCGAAAACGCTGCCCTCGGATTTGAGTATGGATACAGCATGCATGCATCCGGATCTCTCGTCCTCTGGGAAGCGCAGTTCGGTGACTTCGTCAATGGCGCCCAGGTTATTATCGACCAGTTCCTGGTATCGGGCAACGCCAAGTGGAGACAAACGCCGTCGCTCGTTCTGCTGCTGCCTCACGGCTATGAAGGATCGGGTCCTGAGCATTCCAGCGCTCGTTTGGAGCGGTTCCTGCAACTGGCGGCGGGCAACAATATTTGCGTGGTAAATTGCACCACAGCAGCGCAGTACTATCACCTTTTGCGGAGGCAGGCGGCATCTCTTCAGACAGCGCCACGTCCACTGATCGTGATGAGTCCGAAACTGCTGCTTCGCCATCCGCTTGCGGCATCGTCGCTCTCGGATCTCTCCACGGGAAGCTTCCAGCCCGTACTCGACGACCTGTCGGTGAACGGCCGGTCCAAGTCCGTTACACGGGTAATTCTCTGCTCCGGAAAGGTATATGTCGACCTGGTGTCGCATAAGGCCTATCAGGCCGCCGAGCACGTTGCCACGGTTCGTGTCGAGCAGCTCTACCCATTCCCGAAAGACGAGCTTAAGGACATCCTGAGCACCTATACGGCGCTCAAGGAGATCGTCTGGCTGCAGGAAGAACCGAAGAATATGGGCTCCTGGTCATTTATTGAGCCATATCTTCGGGAAATTGCCGGTCCCGGCGTTACGTTGCAGTATGTCGGTCGCGTTGCATCGGCTAGCCCTGCCGAAGGGTCGATGCGACGGCACTCTGTCGAGCAGAATCGCATTGTTACGGCGGCCCTAGGCGGCGCGCCGAACACTAAGTAGATAAGGAGCGGAGAAAACAATGCCCGTAGAAATCCGGGTTCCGCAGATGGGCGAATCCGTCGTCGAAGCAACCATCGCAAAGTGGCTTAAGAAGCCGGGCGATACCGTGGCCGAAGGCGAACCGATTGTCGAACTGGAAACGGACAAGGTCAACGTCGAAGTGCCTTCGGAGGCGGCCGGTGTTCTTGAGACTGTAAGCCATGCCGAGGGCGATACCGTCAACGTAGGCGACCTGCTCGCCGTCGTCGGCACAAATGGCGCTTCTTCAGCCACTGCCGCCGCAGCGCCCGTGGCTGTCGCTCCGGTCGCACAGGCTGCAGAGCCGGCGCCGAGCGCTCCGGCCGCGTCGCCGGCGTCGCCGATTGCGCGAAAGGTTGCCGAAGAAAATAATATTGATCTGAGCCAGCTTAAGGGCAGCGGCCCCAACGGTAAGATCGTCCGCGATGATGTTGCCAGCCACATCGGAGCCAAGCCCGCAGCAGCCGCTCCTGTAGCGCCGGTGGCAACTGCTCCGGTAACACCTGTGGCAGCGGCGGTTGCTCCCGTTGTTGCAATTCCCGCCGCGCCGTCCGCCAACGCTTCGCGTGAAGAGCGCGTCAAGATGACTCGCCGCCGGCAGACCATCGCGACACGTCTTGTCGAGGCCCAGCACACGGCTGCCATGTTGACGACCTTCAACGAGGTCGATATGACGGCGATTATGGACGTTCGCAAGCGCCGCAAGGATTCCTTCAAGGAGCGCAACGGCGTCGGCCTAGGCTTCATGTCGTTCTTCACCAAGGCAAGCATCGGCGCCCTCAAGGCTTTCCCGTACATCAACGCGGAAATCCAGGGTACTGAGATCGTCCTCAAGCATTACTACGATATCGGTGTCGCGGTAAGCACGCAGGAAGGCCTGGTCGTTCCCGTCGTTCGCGACGCAGACCGGCTATCCTTTGCGGAGATTGAGAAGGCGATCGGCAGTGTCGCAGGCAAGGCGCGCGACGGCAAGTTGTCGCTGGCCGATCTGCAGGGCGGCACGTTCACCATCACAAACGGCGGCGTGTTCGGCTCGCTGATGTCGACCCCGATCCTGAATGCCCCTCAGGTGGCCATTCTGGGCATGCATAAGATCCAGGAGCGCCCGATGGTTGTAGGCGGCGAGATCGTCATCCGCCCGATGATGTATCTGGCCCTGTCTTACGATCACCGCATCGTAGACGGCAGCGAAGCGGTCCGCTTCCTCGTGAAGGTCAAAGAGCTTCTCGAAGATCCAGAGTCGCTGCTGCTGGAAGGATAGGCGTTTTAGTCTAGACTCACTCGTTATACAGCCCGCCGTGCGATAATCGCGCGGCGGGCTGAGTTTTGTGTATTGAAACCGGCATATTAGGCATCGGTTTGCCCTGGCAGCGGACGGCCCTAGCGGCCGGGTACCCTCCGGGTGGCACAGGCTAGAGAGTACACATGTCCGTCTTGCACACGTATGTGAGGGTGCGTATGCCTGACTTCGCGGACTAAGAATTGGGACCTTTGGTCCCTCTTTGTGCCCGGAGTTAGGCATACGCACCCTTGCATACGCATGCAGGGGCACTGTTGTACTCTCTAGGCGCGGTTTCAACCGCCTGCCTTCTTGCGGGGCGTTTAACCGCCTGCCTCTTTGGGGCTTGCAGTGGTCTACAGAATCTCTGCGGATGACCTACACCTCAATCACCGCATAGACCACGCGGCTTTTGCGGCTGGTTACATCCTCGGTAACCAGAGACTGTATTTCCTCGGGCAGCGGCTCAAGCTTTGGGTGTTTGATCACCACGCGGCGGCGCGCGACACGCTTTGCTTCGATGACGGCATTCAATCCTAGCGGCGATGCGTTGCCGAAGTGGAATAGGGGACTCACGCTGCTCTCGGATCCGGGAAGACGGTCCTCGAAGAATGGGTCGAAATAGACGATATCGAAGCTGTCGGCGTCGGCCGCCGTCAGATAGTCGGTGTGGTCTGCGGAGATCACTTCTATCCTCTGCAGCGCCGCACGCAAGTTCTTTCCCTTCAGCGGAAAGGACTTTACGCCTTCACGCGTCACGATCGCCAGTTCCGGTACGCTTTCCAGCCCCCGCACACGTCCCTCAGGTCCAACGGTTAGAGATGCCAGTGTCGCTTCTGCGGCAAACCCAATTGTACAGTCAAGGATAGAATCGCCAGGTCCGAGACCGGTCGCCTCTACGAATATATCTCTCCAGCCCTGCTCCAGATTCATGGCCCGAACAAGCACCATATTGGGATGAAAGGAATACTCCGCGCCGCCGCGGTCGCGCAGAATAAGGCGGTTTTCGGCTACGACTAAGAGGCGTTCGACATCGACATCTCGAAAGACCTGGACCATGTTGCGGTTTGCGCGCGACATGTATGGGACGCCCAGTTCCTCGGCAAATGCCCGAGCGCTCGGTTCAAGCTCTCGATGATTGCGGACACTCGTTGTTACGGCAAGAGGGAGAGGGGGCTGGTTGGACGAAGTCATAATTCGCGAACTGTGTCCTTAACGTCACAGATGTCCGCTGCGGCGCAGACAACTCGCGTGACTCCGAAACTGATTGCATCTTCGAGATCCTGCGTCCATTCAGACTCAGGCAGGTAGGCTGTAGTTGTCTTGCGCGCACGCCGTGCATATGAGAATACAGGCAGCAGGACAGCGCCTGAGTAGTCCGAGGCCGGCTCTCGGAGGACGAAGCCTGCCGCGTTATCCATAGCGTCGACATCAGGCTCTGCGTTGTCTGTCGATACTGCCACATTCAATCGGATTGCGTCAGCCTCATCCGTCGCCGAAGTCATGAGCTTGGCCATCTCGAAGTCCGAAACGACATATTCGAGTTCGCCCTGATCGTTGACGACAATCTCAATCTCTGCGCCTTTTGCAGCTTCTCGAACGGCGGAAAGCGCAAGGACATCAATTGGGACATCAATTAGCAATGGAAGGCCCGATATATGCTCGGCAAGCCGGTCGAGCGCACGGCGCTGACCGGCGGACGTTGATGAACCGGATGAACCGGACAGCAGCGGCGATGTCTCACACAGGCAGAGACCATCAGCTCCGCTTGCCAGGGCGGCATCGACATCTTCCTGACTTCTGACATAGCCATAAACGGAAACGAACCGGTTGTCGCTCGCCGTTTTTGCGGGCAAATGCGCCTCGCTGAGGTAGATGCTGGGACGCCTTGGCGTTGCCTGAAATTGTGATACCAGCATGGCATCCGGCTGCAGATATACGGAACCGGAGTTGGCATCGACGAGCATCAGCTCGTATTCGCTGACAGCTGAGAGGAATTCATCGCCCAATCCACAGACACAGGGCACACCAGGATCGAAGCGCTCATCCGGATAGCCGGAAAGCGCCAGGCCTACGATTCTGTATCCGGCTGTTTCGCGGTTCAATAGCGCCAGCGGCGCGTTGCGGGCAACGAGGATGATATCTTCAACCTCGGGCGGCACAATGGGGTCGCGTTCCATCGCGAGAGCGACACGCTCCAGCCTAACAGAAGGAAGCGACACCAATCCATAGCTCTCAAGCACGCGTGAGGCGGACGCGAATGCTGAACCCGATTGAACCTGTTCGCCCACAAATTGATCCATGGTTTACTGTTTCACCGCCGGCGGGGGCTGTACCGAACCGGCAGCGCTGTTGCTGGCATCGGGCTGCTTCTCCGGCGTCGGGTTAGGCGCAGGAGCGGCGGGGGGGGGCGGCGCGCCTGTGGGGTTGCCGGGGAGAGCCAGGTCGGGTGGGGGCGCGGCTTGAGCCGGCGGAGGTTCCACGGTATTCGTGGTGGGCTTATCCTTCTTCGGCTTCAATTTGCCGGTTATAGGACCGGGAATGAAGATCCATTCATTGCCTTCTTCGATACCGGCAATCATCTTTGCCGCGAAGACTTCGTTGCCGTCGCCCTGTTTTGCATGAACATTTCCAATCAGCGTGACTGTCTTGTCATTCCCATTGTACACGCCGGAGTCTGCGGTCAACACACGGTCTGTCTGATGGATAACGAGAGCGCCCGGAACAGTGCCCGTTTTCTTCCGGTAGTCATAAGTCATGACATCGCATGTCATGGTCGCAGGATCTTTAACCTGCGACTTCAGAGATCCGCCGGAATTCTTTCCGCCCGGCCGGGCAATGAGCGTGATGTGATCCTTCAGAGTCGCCAGGTGCTTGGTGAAATCGAGAAACCCATGGTCACCCGTGAGGTCGTTCTGACTGTCGTACACATGCACGGACGCCAGCGATTTGGCACTGATAGCTTTCAGGTCCGAATCTAAATTGACGAGAGCGGCCTGAGTGTCCAGATGGGTATCGCTCTGAGAGAACTTGACACCACCGCTCATCTGCCACAGTTTCTGCTTGTCCAGGTATCGAGCAGGCCCTGACTCGTAGCTGACCGTATCCTCTGTCTCATCAGCGGGCTGACTGACTGGAGCGGGCGGGCTTACGGGCATCGGTTGTATCGTGCCGGGATTGGTTTTGGCGGAAATTAAAAAGGGAACGGCGCAAACGGCGAGTAACCCGGCTAACGGACGCTGCAACATGGCTCTATTTTACCAAGGGCGATGCCCGAAACGTTCCATGCATGCTGCTGATTGAAATATCGCGGGTTTTAGTATTGTATTGAACGTCGCGCGCCTCTGCTGCGCCTGCATTGTTAGGGAATGTAATCTTGACTGTGCCGGGCGCTTTAACCATCGAAGTAAGAGAATTCCAGGAGATGGATTCTGCCCGAAACGTCGCGCCGCCTCGCCCTGTCGCAGCAGCCGTTATACCGTGATTGAGCGTAAGGGATCCATAGTTCGTGGGGCTGTCGAAGCCCATTGGACTGGAAAATTCGGCATGACCTGCCTGAACGACGGCAACAGACTTTCCTGCCGTATCGAACAGCCGGGCATCGTGTATTCCGTCCGCTGATACAGTATGCTGATCCTGCGCAAAGGTGATGTGATCCGCTTTTAATCGCCAGACCTTGTGCCCGTGAGCGCGTCCCGCAATCTCCGTGTCGCTGGCTTCCAGTCCGAATTCACCAAGAACACGCTGCTGGCCGATGATATCCGCAAAGGGCTGATACTTTTGCATATGTTTCAGCCCATAAGAGGTTGCCCAAACGGCCAGCGCTGCGAGGAGCAGTAATCCCAACTCAGGAAGTCTTCGCGAGATACGCTGCAGCATGTCGCTTACTAGATAGGCGGCGGCGGCGGCGGAACCGACGAAGCCGGTACGGTAATCGTGCCGACATTCTTAGTTGCCACGCCTCCAGGCGATGTTACAGAAATAGCGCTCAGGTTTACGGACCTGGTGCCGTCAAGGGTAGTGCCGTTACTCTCATAAACGGCCAGCACGATCGTTCCCGTTGAGGGGACGTTTGCGATGGAAAAGACTGAAGCGGCAGTCGCCGTTGCCACTAGAGCTGTGCCCTGAATCTTAACGATGTGTCCCGGAAGCGCCGTGCCGTCAATGGAATCCTTGAGCGTTCCCGTAACGACGACATTTGCCGGTGGCGGAGTGCTTCCGCCACCGCCTCCTCCGCCGCATCCGGTAAGCGCGAACGCTACGCCGGCGAGCATTGCTATGGCAGGAAGCCGTGTGGCATGCCGATTCACTATAAATCCGATCATACTAGTCTCCATTCGTGAGATTACAAGTTTCCGGGAACCGAGAAGCTGCCTTCAGAGATCGCCGCGATGGCGCTCTTCAGCCAGGTCAACATCGATTCGCGCGCCGCCGCCATTGCCGCCTCAACTTCCGTGTGTGAGAGCGGCAGCGTTTTAATGAGCCCGCATCCGTAATTGGTTACCACGGATATCGCTGCATAAGATAATCCTGCTTCGCGCGCCAGGATCGCCTCAGGCGCCACAGTCATTCCAACCACATGAGCGCCCCAGGATGCGTACAACCGCACTTCTGCCGGAGTTTCATACCGCGGTCCGGACAGGCACATATAAGTGCCTGAGGGGTGCGCTTTGATATTGGTCGCATCCGCAGCGGAAATCAGCGCGATACGGAGATCCTGAGCGAACGGCTCGCTGAAATCAGTATGCCGCACCTGGCCGATCTCGCCGAAGAAGGTGGTGACTTCACCCTTTGTGCCGTCGATAAAATCGTCAAGCACCACAAAATCGCCGGGAGCGTAGTCCACGCGAAGTGAACCCACTGCCGATGTCGCAATAACAGCGGCGACATCCAGGTCCTTCAATGCCTGAATATTGGCGCGGTGATTAATTTTATGGGGTGGAACGCCGTGCGAAGGCCCGTGACGCGGTAAAAAGATAAGTTCGGCTTCATCCTCAAGCTTTTGTAGAGAGTATACGGCATCTCCGTATCGTGTCCCTACTGTATTCCACACCGACTCGCCAAATCCCTGTGCAAAGCCGCTGCCGCCGATAACCGCGATCTTCACAATTGACATCCTCTACGATGGCATGATACACTGCCTGCCGTTATGATGGCAGCCAATCCGGCAGATTGTACTCGAAAACAGGGACGCTGGCAATCACAGCGCGTCGCTGTTTTACTGTTTCTTCTGACTTTAATCTATTTTCGCGAGCAGTTGATTATGGGCCGTATCCTCTATTGGGGCGATATCGGCCTGTACTTCGATCCGATGCTGCGCTTTCTGCGCGACAACCTGTCGCATGGGACAATACCGCTCTGGAACCCCAAGATCCTTTGCGGAACGCCCTATGTGGGCAACCCTCAAACATGGATGCTGTACCCGTCGTCGTTATTGCTGCTGTTTTTGTCCAGCGGCGTCGCAATTAACTGGACGATCGCCCTGCACGTTTGGTTCGCGGGATTTGGCGCATACCTTTTCCTCAAAGAACCTATGGGGCGCTCCATGCCGGCGGCAGTCCTCGGCGCTGTAACATTCATGTTCGGCGGACAGCTTGTCTCCAAGGAGCAGTTTCCGAATATGGTGCAGGCCGCAGCATATCTCCCCTGGGTGTTGCTCGCTGTCGATCGGCTTTGCCGCAAACCGAATCCGGTCGCGTCTGCATGCCTCGGTTTGCTTCTCGGATTGCAGATCCTCGCAGCTCACCAGCAAATGGTCATGCTTACATGCTATCTTGCGATACTCTATGCCATTCCTCTGCTGGTCGCGATAAGAAATGGAAGGCATATTGGAAGAGTGCTCGCCGGCGGCATTTGCGCGGTCTTTGTAGCGACTTTCCTTTCATTGGGAGAAGTCTTGCCCAGCGTCGAGTTTTTTACCCATATCTTGAGGCAGAAATACACATTTGCGATCGTCAATCGCTTCTACCTTCCGCCAAATCAGCTGCTCAACTTTGTCGCGCCTAACCTGCATGGAAATCCTATCGATGGAAACTTTACGGCGCGTGGTAATTTTTGGGAGACTTGCTGCTATGTCGGCGTTGTCCCCTTCGTGCTTGCAGTGGCAGGGTTCTTCTTAGCATGGGTGCGGAGAGATTACCGGCCGTTCCGATTCTGGTCGCTGATTGCTGTGCTCGGCACATGGCTCGCGATGGGAGGCAAAGGGCACCTTTATTATTGGTTCTTTAAATTCCTTCCGGGCTTCAAAAATTTTCACGACCCGGCGCGATGCCTCCTCTGGGCATGTTTCGCAGTTGCAGTTCTGGCAGCTCTTACGGCGGATGTTCTCTTAAGTCGTGCGGCAGCAATAAATGGGGCAAAACGGCGTGTATCGTCTCGATCTCCATCTTCTAAATTTACGGCCCGCAAGCGTAGGTTGGCAATGGCGGCCGTCTTGCTCATTCTGTCCTTCTGTGACCTCGCGAATTTTGGTTCAGCAATCTATCCACTAGCGCCATCTCCGATTGCCTCGTCTGCGGCTCAGTCGGCCGTGATCAGGGCAATTGAGGCAGATCCCGAAATAGGGCAGCGTCAGGCGCGTATCATGGCGCCGGATACTGCCCGGGTCTGGCAGCGTTTTTCAGCTCATCGGTCTTATCAACAACATGTTCCACGGTATTCGGACCTCTGGTACGATACGGTCACGCCGAATCTTGGCATGAGCGCCGGGTTGTATGATGCCTATGGGTATGATCCGATCACAAGAGCCGATGCGCAGCAGTTTCTCGGAGCTGCAGTGCGAGCTTTCGACCCACAGCAGGACAACCGCCATCTGAAGCTGGCTACGGCATGGGCCGGCGCATGCGGCGTGCGGTATGTGGTGCTGGACCGGATTGAGCCGCCGGAGACGGTTCTGGCAAGTCTGATCACAGTGCAATCTCTCCCAACACTCGCCACGATCCCGCCAAGAACTCCGCCCGGCCGCGCCTATCTGTGCAAGAACGAACTTTGGCAGCCGCGTGCTCGCATCGTTACCAATGGAGTATGGTTCGGATCGGCAAATAAGATTTCAAACAGAATTGTCGCAACTCTTAACGGCAATCGCCCTTTCAATCCGGCGCGCTCAACACTGATTGCCGGAGACGAAGCAAATCGACCAGCTATACCGGATGCGGCGTTGGGTACGGCGCCCGGAGCGGGAATGCATGCGGCAGAGCTGAGGGAGCTTGGCCCCAATGCGCTTGTTGCCCAGGGTGGGGCGTCTAAGCCTTCGATACTGGTCGTTGCCGACACCGTGCATCCAGGGTGGACGGCAAGCATCGATGGCAAACCCGCGCCGATATTGATTGCGGATGGATTCATGCGCGCCGTGGCACTCCCTCCCGGCAATCATACGGTGAGATTTCAGTATCGCCCCGTTTCTTTTTTAGTCGGACTTTACCTGTCAATGATCACGGCGGCAGCTCTGATTGCGTTCTTTCTTGCGAGAGGCCTGCTCCGCATTGCAGACTATCAATTCGCAGAAACTTCGTCTGTGAGCGCGGATGAAAGTGAATTTTGACGCAATGGCCCTTCGGCGGCAGGAGATTGCGAATTCAAGGGTGAATTAGTCAACTTAAGCGGATGGAACGTGACGGACAGAGGCGTTTGCTATGGCCGAATTACAAATCAATTCGCAAGTTATTGCCGGAATACCAGTTGTCACCCTCGGCGGAGAGCTGGATTCGTACAGTGCCGTGCGAGTGAGCCAGGTGCTGGACACGCTTATCAACGTGCACGCCCCCTCGGTCTTGATCGATGTCGTCGATCTGGAGTATATTGATTCTGCCGGTCTGGGTGTGCTGGTGAGCGCTTTGAAGCAAGTTGGCGATCGCGCAGGCACTCTAGCGCTGATCGGCCCCAATGGGGATATTCGCCGCGTTCTGCGTATTACGGGACTAGACAAGTTGTTTATGATCTACGGCAATGAGGCCGAAGCGCTGTCCGAAATGGGGCGGACGCTGCCGGCATAACGCCGTAATCGTGGTTGGCGCAGTTCACCGGCGCCTCAGCCAACCGCGATACCACCATTGTTCCAAAAGCTATAACTCATGGAGGCAACGCATTTGCGTATCGCTCATTCCGCACGCGCCCATGCCGCGACGGCGCTTCTGGCCACGATCGCGGCTTTTTCGTTCGCCGGCTGCGGCGGCAAAAAAGCTATGACCGAACCGGTTATCGGTGAGTACGATTCGATGACGGGACCGCAGTCCACATTCGGCACGTCAACACACAACGGAGAGACCCTCGCCATCGATCAAGCCAATGACGCCGGCGGCGTTAACGGTCACAAGCTGACCATTAAGCTTTACGATGATCAATGCGATCCCAGTATTGCATCCACGGTAGTGCGGAAACTGATTGCTCAGGACCATGTGCCCGCAATATTGGGAGAGGTTGCATCCACCCGTTCCATTGCGGCCGCTCCGGAGTGCGACAAGGGCAAAGTGCCGATGATATCTCCATCATCGACGAATCCCAAGGTCACCGAAGGGCATCCCTATGTGTTCCGTGTTTGTTTTATCGATCCCTTTCAGGGAGGATCCGCCGCCAAGTTCGCCGCGCAAACGCTGCACTTTAAGAGAGCCGCCATCTTCACCGACCAGGCCAACGATTACAGCACCGGCCTCAGCGCGGTCTTCAAGGACACTTTTACAAAGCTTGGCGGCACAATTGTGGCAACGAGCAGCTATCAATCCGGCAGCGACGTCAACTTCCAGGCTCAGTTGAACACCCTTAAGGCCGCAAACCCGGAAATCATCTATGTGCCAGGGTACTACAACGATATCGGACCGATTGCCCGTCAGGCGCGCAGCATCGGACTCAAGGCGCCTCTGCTAGGCGGCGACGGCTGGGACTCCGATAAGCTCGTCGAGGGCGCAGGCGGTCCCGGCGCGGCCCTGGAAGGCTGCTACTTTACAAACCATTACTCCGTGGACAATCCTGACCCTCTTACGCAGAAGTTCGTACAGGCTTATAAGGCTCGGTTCGGCTCGAAGCCGGATTCGCTTGCGGCGCTCGGATATGATGCAGCCGGTGTTCTTGTCGACGCAATGAAGCGCGCCGGCGCACCGCCGAACGATGACTATTCCGACGCAGCCTATAAGACGAAACTGCGCGATGCCATTGGGGCGACGACCGGATTTAAAGGCGCTACAGGCACAATCAATCTCGGCCCCGACCACAACGCCGTCAAACCTTGCGTTGTTCTCCAGGTTAACGGCAAGGACTTCAAGTACATTACGACGGTCCAGCCCTAACCCGAACGCACTAAGGCCGGGAGACCCTATCCCGGCCTTCATGAAAGACATGGACGCGCTTCCTCTCACATGCATGAATTCGCTCAGCAGCTTCTCGTAGGCCTTCAGGTCGGCAGTATCTATGCGCTGATTGCCCTGGGGTACACCATGGTCTATGGTGTGCTCAAACTCATTAACTTCGCGCACGGCGACGTCTACATGGTCGGAGCGTATGCCGGCCTGGGCGGTGTCTTCGTTTTAGGCAGCTGGCTGCCGGCGCATGCCCACGTTTTGACGATCCTGCCGTCTCCAATCGGCGCAGTTATTGTTCTTCTTGCAGCTATGGTGGCGGGGGCGCTGCTTGGCTTGATCATAGAACAGGCTGCTTATCGTCCTCTACGAACGCGAGCGTGGATTGCTCCCGCTGTATTCCTGGGCGCGGCCAGTGGCTATGTAGCCCATGGGATCGCTATGGATCAGACGTCGGCGGAAGGCGTCAGCAATATCGTCGGCATCGTAACCTGGCTTCTCGTGGCGCTCCTGCTGTTCGTGAGCCAGAAAAGGCGTAAGGAGAACCAATCTACTCGCCTGACGGCCCTCATTACAGCGATCGGCGTCTCGTTGTTCATTGAAAACTTTTCCAATCTCCCCGGTATTTTCACTCCCGATACACGGTTCTTTCCGACGGTCGTCAATATTCCGGATACGGTCGGACCGGGAGGCGCTCAGGTTCAAACTCCGACACTCCTGATTTTTGGAATGTCAGTTGTTCTCGTTCTTCTCCTGACATACATCGTGCGAGGCACGAAGATGGGCAAGGCGATCCGGGCCGTTTCATTCGATATGGATGCTGCTGCTCTTATGGGGATCAGCACGGATCGGGTGATCTCCTTTACATTTGCCCTGGGGGCGGCCCTGGCGGGCGCAGCGGGCGTTATGGTGCAGGCATTGAGCCACACTTCGTTCAACCCTTACGTGGGAATTCAGATTGGCTTGAAAGCCTTTGTCGCCGCCGTACTCGGCGGTATCGGCAATATTCCCGGCGCCATGGTGGGCGGTATGATTATGGGGATTGCAGAAACCATGGTCGTCGCATACGGCCCCAAGGTGGGAATTCCCAGCACGTATCGCGATGCCGTTGCATTCTTCCTGTTGATCCTAATCTTACTCGTAAAGCCGGCCGGCCTGCTGGGCCGCTATGTTCCGGAGAAGGTGTAACATGGCAAAATCCGTTGCACCGCGAGCTGTACCGGCTCCCCTTAAGATCGTCTACATGCTGCTGACGATCGGTATCCTATTTGGCCTTAACGCGTGGATTGAGGGACCGAACTTCGATCCAAGCATCGAGGGCATTCTCATACTTGTCGGACTGGGTGTTATTCAGGCGGTTGCCCTGAATATCGTTAACGGTTTCACGGGACAGTTCTCGCTGGGCCACATCGGCTTCTATGCCGTCGGCGCATATGTAACGGCGGCGCTGGGGACATATGGGCACGACAAGTTCTTTCCGTTTATCCCAACAGACCGCAGCAATGTTCCGCTCGTTCAATCTATCTATCCCGTGCTGTTCATGGCTCTGGCGTCCGGGTTGTCAGCCGCCTTCTTAGGCTTCGTGCTGGGTTTGCCGTCGCTTCGGTTGCGGGGCGACTACCTTGCCATCGTGACATTGGGATTTGCGCAGATAACACAGGTTATCCTGCGCAACCTGGATGTTATGAGCGGCAACACCTCTTTTACCGGAATTTCGCGAGTGCATACCGTCGCTGGAGTGGCAACGACCGTCACCATCGGCACACCGCAGCTCGCAAACTTCTTCTGGGTCTATCTTTTCGTCGCCGTGGTCATTTTTGTCGCGCTGTGCCTGCGCTTCTCAAATCACGGACTGGCTTTTATGGCCGTCCGCGATGACGAGATCGCCGCAGAGGCAATGGGAATCAACACGACGCGATACAAAGTTACGGCCTTTGTAATCAGCGCTTTCTTCACCGGTGTAGCCGGAAGCCTATTCGCCCTCAATCAATCTCAGCTGTCTAATGGGCAGTTCGACTTTACGCATGGGATTTACCCGGTGGTCATGGTTGTGCTGGGGGGATTGGGAAGTGTCAGCGGAGTAGCCCTAGCGGCCGTTCTCCTCGGCGTTCTCCCGGAGAGCCTGCGCGCTCTGGGCAACTACCAGCTGGTCGTGTATCCGCTGCTCCTTGTGCTTCTAATGTTAACGCGTCCGCAGGGCATTTTTGGCCGCGAAGAGCTTTCCATTGCGTGGTTTAAGAACCAGATCAAAGCCGTTAAGGGATGGCGGAAGCCGCAGCCACAGGTACAATAGGGGCATGACGCCTGTTCGTGCGATTTTTTTCGACATTGGGGATACCCTCGTATATGACATCCCCAGTGTCGAAGAGCGCCTGTGGACTGCCAGCCTGGATTGCGGGATCGATTATCCGCGCACCGGTCTCAGCGGCGCTCTGCGGGTGGCTGAAACATACGCCCTCAAGGAATATGTCCGTGGGCGTCCCCCTGAAACGCCTGAAGTCGCCATCGAAATGCTTCGAAGCCTGCTGATCTTTGCAGGCATCGAAAGCCCCTCGGACGATACCCTTGCCGCTTTGGCGGCAAGCTATGCGCAAATCCCATTTCGGCGCGTGCTACAAGACGAAGCGATAGCCCTACTCGATGAGCTTCGCCGGCGCGGCTTCAAGCTCGGCATCGTGTCGGATTGGGAAGATACGCTGGAAGATCTTCTGCGCGAGCTGGGTGTCATGGAACGAGTGGATGCGCTTGCCGTGTCTGCGATCGTGGGAGTCACTAAACCGGATCCGCGCATTTTTCAAGCCGCATTGGATCAGGCAGGGGCCAGCGCCGAAGAGAGCCTCCACATCGGCGATTACCTGGAGCTTGATATTGCCGGCGCGCATGCCGCCGGCATGCAGGCGTTACTCTTCGACTGGCGGAAGCGCGCTCTAAATAGCGGCGTTCCGAGAGTCGAATCTTTTGCGGACCTTTGCGCAGCCCTTCTTGAGCTGCCTTCTCCACTTGCACATTCGGACAGTCCGAAAGAACATTAATTGAAAGCAGATGAATGCCCATTAATGCAAAGCAGTATGTCGTCCCGGTAATCTCAAATGTCGAGATTATCCGAGACCACAAAGTCATTACGTTCGTGGCTCCCGAGCTTGCCGCTGTTGCGCAGCCGGGCCACTTTGTGAACGTCCTTGTTAGCGACGGCTACGATCCGTTCCTGCGTAAACCGTTCAGCATCTATACCGTTGATCGGGCAACGGGCGAAGTAAGCGTTCTCTACTCGATTGTCGGCGCAACCACGAGGGGGATGGCCCGGAAGCGTTCCGGCGATACCCTTGACCTCGTAGGTCCCCTGGGAGGCCGCATCTTTGCGCCTGATACGCGAGAAGGCGTAACGCACATTATGGTGGGCGGCGGGTACGGTGTTCCTCCACTTGTGTTCCTCTCCCGTGAGTTGCGCGAGGCCGGCAACGATGCCAACCTTGTCTTCATAATCGGCGCAAGGCATCAGAATCTGCTCGTCTGCGAAGCGGAGCTTTTGGAAGCCGGTTTCGATGCGAGAGTCTCCACAGAGGACGGCTCAAAGGGCGTTCAGGGACGTGTAACAGACGTCCTGGAACCGATACTAAACGAATTAGGTGGTAGTAACTGCTCCGTGTATTGCTGCGGTCCGACACCAATGATGCATGCGGTTGGGGATCTGTCTGAGAGATATGAAGCGCCTTGTCAGGTTTCAATAGAAGTCGCGATGCCCTGTGGGATGGGAGTATGTATGGCGTGTGTAATTGACACTCGCGATGAACGGCGCGTGAGAAGCTGCACTGACGGCCCTGTGTTCGATTCTCGGGAGGTGGGATGGTGAATACCTCCGTAAAACTTGGAAAACTTGTACTCCGCAACCCGGTGATGACCGGATCGGGCACATTCGGGTTCGGCAGCGAGATGTCGGAGACTGTGGATCTGGAGAGGCTTGGGGCAGTCGTCGTCAAGAGCACCAGCCGCGAGCCGCGTAAAGGAAATCCAACGACACGTATCGTGGAGACATCCTCCGGCATCCTCAACGCAATAGGTCTGCAGAATGGCGGCATCGATAACTTCCTGGAAGAGAAGCTGCCTTTCCTTCGCCAGTATGACGTTCCGATTATCGTCAACCTGGTGGGCTACAGCGTGGATGACTATGTGTATCTTGCCGAGCGCCTTACCGAGGCGGGTGGGGTGCATGGTCTGGAAATCAACATATCGTGCCCGAATGTCAAACATGGCTGCGATTTCTCCGTCGATCCCAAACTCACGGCTGAGTTGATCACGGAACTGCGCAAATGCACTGATCTGACACTGATCACGAAACTGTCCCCGAATGTCACGGACGTGGTGTCGATTGCCCGGGCAGCATGGGATGCAGGCTCGGATGCGCTCTCGCTGATCAATACGCTGCTCGGCACCGCAATCGACGCACGGAAGCGTAAGTTCCGGCTGGCCAATATCACCGGAGGTCTCAGCGGTCCTGCTGTCAAGCCGGTTGCGCTGAGGATGGTATGGCAGGTGCACAGGGCGCTTCCAGATGCGCCGATCGTGGGCATGGGAGGAATTTCAACGGGCACGGATGCTGTTGAGTTCATGCTTGCCGGAGCGACAGCGGTTGCTGTGGGCACGGCGACATTTGTAAATCCCACAGCGGCAACGGACGTGGTAACCGGTATCGAATCGTACATGACCCAGTACGGCGTTGAAGATGTCAACGAACTGATCGGGGCGGTAGAGGCTTAGTTCGCATCCGGAGACAGCGCCCTTTGGGGGCCTCTGCGCCCCTCTTGTATAAGAGGCTGTCTTGTGGGAGCAGGTCTCCGCACCTGCTCATTCCGGTGAACTAGCCGCCGTTCCATGCCTGCTCATCTTGTCCCTAATCTCTTGTGGTATTGGGCTCTGTCCCAGCTTCCAATGTTTCAACAAGGCTTAGAATCAATCAGGGCGGCCTCCAAATTTGGAGGCCGCCCGGGTGTTGTGACTTCTATTCAAGCGACGGAGTATTTTTTGAATTCATAATGGCGGGCGTCGATCGCGTTGAACAGTTTAGCTCGTTCTTAGTCGACAACCTCTTCCAAAGACACGACATCTTCGGTGCGATGCTTGCGGGCAACATATCGCCGGCCAGTCTTGGGATCGCTTCCCTCCCAGGGATAACGGCCACCAGCGCGTCCGTCGGGTCCGACAGTGACGACTATGGGATCAAGAACCGGCTTCAGGCGATTGAAGATGTTAGCAAAATCACTATCTTCCTTCGACATATATCGGTTGGCATTGTCGCTCCAGGCAACAGGCACAGCTCCAACTCGGGTTAGCTTCGGCATGGAACTTCTCCTTTCGGTATTATTTGAATTAATTTGGGTTTAATAGAGCTTAATCAGCTCTTAATCATTATACCCCAGTTTTCATAAGACATCACATATCACATGTCCAATTTTACCAAACAACAATCGGAGCAAATGGACTTCGAACGGCTACTACGCTCCGCACTGGATGTGATACGATCCACCTATGACTATCTAGACGTCTCGGAACGTATTTTGTTCCGTCGAATTTACTATTCTCCAAAATTTATTGATCGGGCTGAAATCACTCTCCTTGGCGCCATTCGAGTCGGCCCCGCAGCGTGCGAGTCGGCAGTGAGTCTGGCCGGGACTCTCGTTCATGAGGAGTTTCACCTCAGGCAGCCGCTTCTATGGAGGACATGGTCCTTCTGGCGCGGAATCTGGAGGCGGGAGCACACAATGAAGTGGCTGGAGTGGCCTGCATACCGCCAGCAGATATCGTTTCTACTGGCGGCGGCACGCCAAGGGTTCCCGGAAGCCGGCAGCGAAGCACGGGAAGTTCTCGAGTCATTTCGCTTCTACTACGGCGAACCTGAAGACGCTGAGTTTCTCGCGCAGCACGGTTTCGGCCGGTAACGCTCACCACACAACGAATCAGAATCCCTTATGTTAACCGGCAAAAGATTTCTAATTTGCGGCCTCAGCCGGTTGACGGTTCGCGTTGCGGCCGCGCTCGTATCCGATAACGCCGCCGTCGAGATTCTGCTCGATTCGCCGGACGTCAATCGCTATGCGAAATTTCTTCCCGACAAGGTTGTTGTTCGTGACGACATCTCCCTCAAGGGTATCGTTACCGAGTCGCGATTCGAGTGCATTCTCGCTCTTGCCGACGATGACCTGAACAACCTGCGCATTGCGGCGGAGGCGGCAAAGATATCGCCAGGCACGCCTGTTGTCGTGCGAGCATTCGACCCTACGCTTGCGGATCAGCTTGAAAAAGGACTTGGTATTCGCCGCGCCTACAGTGTGTCGGCTCTCTCCGCGCCAGGCTTCGTTATGGCGGCAATGGGACAGGCTGTGCTGGATACGCTGCGGTTGGGCGATCAGGAAGTGCCACTCGTGGAGATTGAGGCACTCAGAGGCGCGGAGTGTATTGGCCTCACTCCGCTGCAACTCAAAGAGCGTCTCAGATGCGCAGTGCTTGCGATTAAGAAGGCAGATAAGCCCTGGACAATTGTTGGGGCGACTGGCAGCGGCGCTGTCATCGAGGTGGGGGACCAGCTTGTTATTGGCGGGCTTTTGCGCGACGTTCTCAAACTGGGAGTAGACAACTCTACGCTGCGACGGAGCCGCTGGAAACGCCGTCCAAGGTTCTCTCTGCCTCGGAGACGCATCGCATCCATCAGCCTCCTGCCACAAACTGCGGCAGGCCTTCTGGCTTTTCTAATCCTATCCGTGTGGGTATTTGCGCGAGCGCTGCATTTAAGCCTGATCGATTCGATCTATTTCGTGGTCACAACCGCCACGACAACGGGGTACGGCGATATTAGCCTGCGTGACGGACCGGACTGGGTCAAGATGTTTGGGGCAGTTGTGATGCTGTCCGGTGGAGCTCTTCTCGGCATCGTGTTTTCACAGCTTGCGGCAGCGGCGACCGCCAATCGCATTGAGGAAGTCAACGGACGGCGCGCGCAGCGTCTTAATGGACACGTCGTCGTGGTTGGACTGGGAAACCTGGGCTTTCGCGTCGTCCGGCTGCTTACGGAAGCAGGAGTGCCCGTGGCGGTTATTGAACGCAATCCAGCCGGAGAGTTCGTGGAAAGCATCAGGGAGAGGGGACCGGTCATCATCGGCGATGCGCGCCTCATCGACGATCTCAATCGTGTGGGCATAGGGGGATGCTCGGGTGTTATCGCATGTACGGAAGATGACCTGACGAATATCCAGATGTGCCTGCACACACGGCGTCTGGCTCCCGAGGCAACCACCGTCGCTCGCGTATTCGACGATGCACTGGCCGATCAGCTCAGCGGCGCTCTCGCCATCGATCGAGCCTTGAGCGCGTCGGCGATGGCTTCATCGGCGTTTATCGGCGCAGCCACCGATGATCGGGCGTTCCGCAAACTGATGATCGGCGGACGGCCGTACTTGGCTTTTCGTTACGTTGCGCAGAGCGACATCCCCGGTCCGACAATCGAAACCTGGCGTGAACGCGGTATACGCGTGCTAGCCCTTCGTCGCGCAGACCTGCCCGTTCAACCGCCTATGGCGCATTTGCCGAACCTGCAGGCCAGCGACGAGCTTATCCTCTGCGGACCAAGCGAACCTGTGCTGGAGCTTCTCAACGGCAAATTGGGGTAGGGACGCTCATTTGCGGGTTCCGGCCAGCTGCATCACATCGCCATTAGCAGGTGTAGCGGATAAATCTCCGTATAGCGACAAAAATCTCTCCAGCTCTTGCACGAACTCGCGCGGCTTGCCGAATTGAATTGCGTGAGCGCAATGCTTCATCTCCCGGAACTCAGCTACCGGAAGCGCTCCCGCCAAATCAACTGCCACTCTATGGGGCACGATTGTGTCATGCTCGCCACGCAGGATGAGGCATGGCTGCCGAATCTCCGAGGTTTCCGACAGCGGCTTGTCCTGAAGCATTTTTCGCACTGTTTTAAGGTACCGCACGATCCCCATCTCACTGTACATAGACGCAAGGCACATAGTGTAAGCTACCGGTTCATAGAATGCGCCGGCGGCCAGGCCGGCAGCGTACCGCCAGAAGCCCTCCAGAGTGTTTCCTGTCGTCGGTCCGATGAGTGTGAGACTATGAACGCGTTCGGGATGATTGCGAGCCAGAGCCATTGCGGCCTGGCAGCCAAGGGAATGTCCCCCGATATCCGCCGACGGCACATTTAGCTCCTCCATGAACGCCGCAAGCCAATCGGATACTTCATTGATCGAGAAGACTTTGTGGCGTTTGTCGCTGCGTCCCGAGCCGGGAAGGTCCGGGGCCAATACTCTGGCATAGATCCCGGCGCGGCCAAGCTCACGAAGCGCCGGAACCCACGCATCCGATGAGCATCCCAAACCATGTACGGCAATGAATGTTGGGGAGGCGCCGTGATTCGGATGCGGTCTATGCGGCTCTAACGAGGGGAGGCCTGAATAATTCAGATCGACGTATCGATAATGGGTGGTAACTCCCGCGGCAACGACAAAGTGGCTCTTTATGACCGGTTCCATAACCGGTATGTACCCATCCTTTCGGAATCCTCTCCCCCTGTCGCTGTCGCGACTTACCCCTCTCCCATAGGGAAAGGGGTGTCCAACTTTCGATAACCAGACGACTCTTACATTTGTGTGGCTATTGATTGCAGGCTATACGGATGTAAGAGTCGCCTGGTCTGCGATCCTTGGACATCCCTTCCCGACTTGGCGGGGAGGGAAGAGGCGCGACAGCGCCTGAGGGAGAGGATCCTGAGAGGCTTGCTAGCGCGCTTCGATGCCGGTGGATTTGTAAATGAATTGCGCCATTGCCGTGTAGAGCGGCTTGCCGCCCTCTTCAAGCACTTGATTGTGGCCACCGGTGGGCACATCAATCCGGGTCACCGATTTGTGCGCCGCTTTCTCCAGCTGGGCAGCCATCGAGAAGGGCACTCGAATGTCATCGCGGGCATGCACGATCATTATTGGGCATTGAACTTTGGGGATTTTCGATTCGCTGAGAAACTTGTGCTTTAAGAGCGCACTGCCTATTACTAGGGGCACGAACGGGTAGTCGTGACAGGCCATTTCCGCCATACTGGTAAAGGCGCTTACCGTAACGAGTCCCGCGCAGGGGCGTCGGGCTGCGAGGTCTATTGCCAATGCCGTTCCGAGAGAGCGGCCCATGATCACAATATGGCCGGGCGAGACCTTGCCGGGGCCTGTGATGTAATCGTAGGCAGCTGTAGCCGTAGCATAGCATCCGGTTTCAGAAGGTTCGCCGTCGCTCATGCCGTATCCAATGAAATCCGGCATGAAGACGTTGACGCCCCGTTCACGCAGGCGCTGCACGTGGTTGCCGCTGCGCTCTATGCTGGATCCGTTGCCGTAGAAGTAGATAACGGTAGGGCGGCTGGAAGCGCCTGGATCCGGCTTGCCTCCCGGCAGCTCCGACGGGGCGTACATCGCCGCGATCTTCTGGCCGGCGGATGTCTTCAGCCAAACAGTCTGGACCGGCCCCGTGACGCCCTCAACATGCTGCATGCGCGTTTCGGCTTCCTCGCGGCTGGTCGTGACCGACGCGTTATGTCCACCCGGAAAAATAAGCTGACGTTGATTGAAGTACAGGAAAACAAGAAGCACGATGTAAACTCCGAGGGCAACGAAGAATGCGCGCTTGATCTTGTGCAGAACGATGTGAATGCGAGATTCAGCCGGCTGCTTTTCTGTGGGAGTAGAAAGTGTTGAAGTCATCCTATAAGCCGGATTCTGTCTTTGTATGGCCATCTCTCTGGGACGGCTATTGCTAGACGCCTCATGCGGCTTTACCGGACGCGTCAGCGGGCAGCCTCATACCGCGTCCTTTGCCTTGCTCCCAATGGGGTTTACCCGGCGCCATCCTCTCGTCAGGCCCGGTGCGCTCTTACCGCACCATTTCAACCTTACCCTCACACCTTTCGGCGCAGCTGGCGGTATGTTTCTGTGGCACTTTCCGTCGGGTCGCCCCGCCCGGCCGTTAGCCGGCATCGTTGCCCTGCGGAGTCCGGACTTTCCTCTGCCGGCGCCTTTCGGAACCAAACAGCGGCCACCCGGATGACTTCAGCGCATATTATAGCATAACAGGCTATCAGGCACGGCGCTGTAGGTCATAAGACCTATTTTCACGTGTGCGCCGTCCCATCTGAGGCCTTGAACTCGCTCCATCTAAAACCGGGACTTGACGCCCCATGTCAGGAGGTGTATAATCCTCTCGAACTGACCGAACGGCCAGGCAAACTTCGTGAGGTAGCGAATGGACGGCGACAGCACTCCCGTCGGCGATAAGCTGACACCGGCAACCAACTTGTTCGGTTTGGGAGCCGAACTCCTCGGCGAAGTACAGAAGATCATTGGAACTAATCGCGTACGCTCGCTCAGGGTCAAGTTGGGCAACCGCGTGATCAAGGAACTTCCAATTGGTCCTCTCACTGCCGTAGCTACCATTCTGCTAGTTTTGATCGCAGTAGTCGTATCCGCAGTCAGTGTAGAAGTCGAGCACGAGCCGTCAAGCACCACGGCTTAGCCAACGAGGCCCCCTCTTGATTAGACGCAACCCCTCCGAATGGAGCATCGCCACTGACGTTTCTGAGCGTCTTCGTCAGTCCCAACTTAAATACGCCGGGATGAGCGATAAAGATATCGTCTCACGGGCGCAGCGAGGCGAAAACGCCGCCGCTGAGTATATGCTTTACAAGTACCGCAATCTAGTGCGGACAAAAGTAAAGTCGTACTTCCTCGTCGGAGCGGAAAAAGAAGACCTGCTTCAAGTTGGACAGATCGGCCTCTGGCAGGCGATCATCGATTTTAGGTCGGACAAGGCAATCTCATTCCCCGCATTCGCCAAAGTCTGTATCACCCGACATATTATCACAGCAATCAAGACGGCGACGCGGCAAAAGCAAATGCCGCTCAATCAGTCTCTCTCCCTCGAAAGTCCCTCCGAAGACGCAAGCACCGACTGGAACCTCTCTGATATTCTTCCCAACCTTGAAGGCTCAGATCCCGAAGAGATGGTCTTGCGCAACGAAGACACCAAGATCCTTCACGACACCCTTCAGCAGGTCCTGAGCGAGTTCGAGTGGCATGTGCTGTCCGGTTACCAGGTAGGAAAGTCGTATCGGGAAATCGCAAGTGAGCTACGCTGCAAGACAAAGTCCGTCGACAACGCCCTTGCCCGCATCAAACGCAAAGTAAGCGGCGTCCCGATCGGCGATGCCGACCTCAGCGAGCTATTATAATTTAGGCTTCTATAATTTAGCAAGTTAACATTAAACAACAACCCCGCGCAGTTTGCGTGGGGTTGTTGTTTTGACGATGTCTCCCGGCTCGCCACGATTTATTCCGTGTTCCTTGTATGATTTTTGTAACGTTCTCCCATTGCGATGACATCTCCCTCCGGAGGAATACGAAATGACGGATTGGGATCTGCTTGACGCCTACGTAAGCCAGCAGTCGGAAGCAGCCTTTACCAAGCTTGTCGAGCGGCATTGGCGCATGGTGTTGGCGGTCTGCCGGAGAGAAGTGGGAGATGCCTGCCTGGCCGAGGACGCCGCACAGGCTGCATTTCTTGTGCTTGCCCGTCGCGCCCGGTCTCTGCGCAGAAACGGCGACCTTGCCTCATGGCTCTTTGTGACTGCCCGATTCACGGCAAAGAATGCGCATCGTCTTGAGGTCCGCAGAAAAGCATTGGAAAGGAGCGCCGCGGAAGCCATGGAACCGACATTTGGCGACGCCAAGACGGCGTGGCCGGATCTGGAACCGTACTTGAATGAGGCAATTGCCTCACTTCGGCCTCCGGACCGGGCCACCGTCTTGTTGTGCTACTTCGAGGGACTTTCCGCCAGGGAAGTGGCTCTGGAGTTCGGCATTACGGAAGGGGCTGTTCGGACACGCCTGAGCAGGGCGATCGAGCGTCTGCGCAAATTCTTCCACCGGCGCGGTTTGTTTATGACCAACATGGCGCTGGCCGACGTGCTGATCAATCAACAGGGATTGCTTGACGCGTCCTCGGTGACTGCCGCCCATGTTGCCAGACTTGCCGTAGAGAGCGCCGCAAATTCCGCGTCCTTTCCTGCTTCCTCCTCACTCGCACATCTCTTGAAGGGAGCGTATCAGCAAATGCTGTTGATGAAGTTGAAACTTGCGGTCTGTGTGGCCGGGGCTGTCGTGTTGGCCTGGATCGGGACTGAGGCAGTCGTTCAGGCGATCGCCCGCGGTCATTCTGGAGGCGCTTCTGCCGCGATCCGGGCTGCGTCCCCTACAGCGTCATCATTGGTAGATATGACAGCGCCAGTCGCTACGGAGACGCGCGGCTACAATGTCTCAGACATTTACACGGGCGGCCCGGCATCGACGGGAAATGCGCTGCCTACGGACATGTCGCTTCTCACGGATCAGGGCGAAGTGAGCGTGACCCGCACAACTGCCGACTTAATAGCAGGCCGCCACTATAGTAATTATGCCAAGATCAATGTGCTCGTATCGGCGCGAGGCATCCGAAGTTTGAAGGGTATTTCTATTGCCGGAGCGGACAGTGACGGTCGGCTTGTCGGTCGAGCATTGCCTGCCGAAGTTCCGATCTTGATGGAAAGTGGGCAAATAACCAAACTTGCTATGCCGTCAACTTTTCAAACAGGCTTCGCTTCCTGTATCGCAGGCAACATGATAGGTGGAGGAGTAAATCCAAAGGGACCTAAGCTTGAGATAAGCCCCGATCATTGCTGTCTATGGAACCACGGCAAATTTGTTGACCTGAGTCCCTTTATCCCGGCGGATGTCCGTTCGTTCGCATATGTCCGATCGGTTGATACTGCAGGAGATGTTCTGCTGGGCATATCGGATCCAACAAGCCCTGCTCTTCCGCGCTATATGATTATTCGGCGCGATCGAACTGCCATAGCGCTTGCAGCGGAGGAAGCACATCTAAACCGGCGGGGGCAAGTGCTCCTGTGGCAGCAAAAGATTGGCTCGCGCGTCAGGATCTATAATTGCGCCACCGGCCAGGAACGCCTAGTCCCGGCGCTGGCTAGTCTCAGGCAAGGAGGCCCAGATGACTTCAACGATAAGGGAGATATTCTCTACGTTTCCGGCGATGCAGGCCCCGGCAATAAGTTGCGATATTTCGTGCTCTCGGGGCACCACGTGATTCGATTGACGCTTCCGGACAAACCGATGGATTTCGTCTGCATGAACAACCGTCGGCAGATCGCCGGGCGAGTCGTTGGCGCAGACAACAAGCAGCATATTATGCTTTTCAGCCCTAAGTAAGATCGCTGACGCTCTTCACCCACCAAAAACAACAGAGGCCCCGCGATATAAACGCGGGGCCTCTGTTGTAAATTACTTGATCCTGGCCCTGAAGTAAGCCTCGAGGTCCGCAATCGCGATGCGCTCCTGCTGCATTGTGTCCCGGTCGCGCACGGTGACCGTGTCAACCTTGCTCTTGTCTTCGTCGGCTCCCACAGTGTCGAAGTCAACGGTAACGCAGAACGGCGTGCCGATCTCATCCTGGCGGCGGTACAGCTTTCCGATAGCGCCTGAGTCGTCGTAGACGGTCCGCATGTCGCCGGAAGACTGCAGCATCTTCTTGATGCTCTTAGCCTTGGCGACGATATTGGGCTTGTTCTTCGCCAGCGGCAGCACAGCCACCTTGATAGGGGACAGAGCGGGCTTCAGGCGCAGCACAGTGCGCTTGCCGCCGTCGGGCAGCGTTTCTTCTTCGTAGGCTTCCGTAAGCACCGCAAGCACACCGCGATCAACTCCGGCAGAAGGCTCGATAACGTACGGCACGAACCGGGTTTTGTTCTCCTGGTCGAGATAGGTAAGCTTCTCGGTGGAGTGCTCGTTCTTCATGACGTCGGCCGTGAGATTTAGGCTGGCTTGATCGCGCGAGTGGGATCCCAGGTCATAGTCGGTGCGGTTGGCGATGCCTTCCAGCTCTTCCCATCCGATGGGGAACTTGTACATGACGTCGACAGTTCGCTTGCTGTAGTGCGCAAGCTCTTCCTTCGGCACTTCATAGAGACGCAGGTTTTCACGCTTGAGACCGGCTTCATCCACCCAGAAATCAACATGGTCCTTGATGAACTCGTCGTGAACGGCCTCATCTGTACCGGGAGTTACGAAATACTCGATCTCCATCTGCTCGAATTCACGGACGCGGAATATGAAGTTTCGCGGCGTGATCTCATTGCGGAACGATCTTCCTATCTGCGCAACGCCGAAAGGCAGCTTGCGGTTGGTCGAATCCAGCACGTTCTTGAAGTTGACGAAGATACCCTGGGCCGTCTCGGGGCGCAAGTACGCAAACGAATCCGGATCGGCGACCGGGCCGACGCCCGTCTTGAACATCATATTGAATGCGCGTGGTTCGGTCAGCTCGCCCTCGCACTCTCCAGGCTTTAGCTTGGAATGCTTGAGACACTGCGATTCTCCGAGTTTGTCCGCGCGGAAGCGCGCCTTACACGTCTTACAGTCGATCAAGGGATCGACGAACGTGTCTTCATGGCCCGAATACTTCCACACCCACTTGTTCATGAGGATCGAAGCATCGATCCCTTCCATGTCGTCGCGCTCGTAGACGTTGTGCTTCCACCAGAGGCGCTTGAGATTGTTCTTCAGCTCAACGCCCAGCGGACCGTAGTCGAACGTGCCCTGCAACCCCCCATATATCTCACTACCTGCGAAAATGAAGCCGCGCCGCTTGCAGAGCGACACGAGTTGGTCCATGGTTTCAGCGGCCATACGTATCGACGTCCTTTGATTAGAATAATTCGATACCGAATTCATCGGGGAACCCGGTTCGCTTGGGAGACATTGTACTCTATAGATGTTCGTTCCCGCGCCCCAGCATGCCTGTCAGGCTGAGCATTTCACCGCTATGCGTCTGCGTTTAGTGCTATAATTTTAAAATTCCAAGTTTCGCATAACGACGCCCGGGGAGGGCGTCTCTTATTTTGTCTATGCACAATGAGGTCGCACATTATGTCGTGCTTGCGTTAGCAGCATTCCTGGCAGGCGCAATCAACTCAATCGCCGGAGGCGGAACCATCCTGACATTTCCCGCTCTGCTGGCAGTCGGCGTATCAAATGTTGTTGCAAACGGCACCAGTACGATTGCGCTCACGCCAGCTTCCCTGAGCGCCCTGTGGGGCTATCGCAAAGAGGGAGCTCAGAATACCCGCGACCTCGCCAAGATGGCTGTACCGAGCTTCCTGGGCGGCTTGATCGGGGCGCTGCTGGTAATCTGGATTGGGAACAAGCTCTTCGGCAAGCTGGTGCCATGGCTTGTGCTGGGCGCAACGGCACTTTTCATCGTGCAGGACCCGATTCGCCGCTGGCTGGATCGAAAGCGCGCCGTCGGTCAGAATGGCGAAGCAGGTATCGATGATGAAGGCAATATTAGCGTCGGCGGCCTGATATTTCAGTTCTTCGTGGCAATATACGGCGGTTTTTTCGGAGCGGGAATCGGCATTCTCATGCTGGCGTCACTGGGAATGATGGGCATGCGCGACATTCACCGGATGAATCGCATCAAGAACTTCTCAGCCGCATGCATCAATGGAATAGCTTCCGCAACGTTTGCCTGGAAGCGCGAGATCGACTGGCCGATTGCCGGCCTGATGACAATCGGAGCAATCGCCGGCGGCTACCTTGGCGCGGACATGGCTCGCCGTGTTGGGCAGGCCAATGTCCGGAAGATCGTCATCAGTATTGGACTGGCAATTGGCATTTATATGCTGCTGAAGCAGATGAAGTTGGTTCCTTAGGTTCGTATTGCGCTAAGAAATAGTGCCGGAAATCAAGCTGTTGGCGCAGTCAACGACGGTTGCCGTTACCGGCCTTGGAGACCATCCCAATATCCTATGAGCCTTTTCAGACGTAAACGCATGCTTTCGTCCAAGCCCCGGAGTCACCAACCTCAGGGGAGGATCGAATATCGAGGCAAGCCGCATCATAAAATCCGGCAGCGCGCGAGTAGGGACCTTCGCGGCTTTCTCGCCGAGCTGCTCCTTTAGTACCCTTGAAATATGATCCATCCACAAGTACTCACCTGCTGCGATAAATCGCTCTCCTGCCGCCTTCGGAGAAGTCATGGCCGCCATGTGAATCTCGGCAAGGTCGCGCACGTCAACGATGCTAAATCCAAGACGCGGATTGCCGGGCAGTTGGCCCCTCAAAAGCCGGTCTATGACCTGCACGGAACCAAGGTTCTCTGTCGTCAGCACCGGCCCAAAAATGGCGCTTGGGAGGATGGTCGTCAACGTGGTCGATCCTTTGCTCTCAGACATGAACTCCCATGCCGCCCGTTCAGCCAGAACTTTGGACTGCCTGTAGGCAATGAGATGGGGGACATTCGGATCGGTCCAGACGGATTCGTCGCTGACACTATCCTCGCTGCGCGGAGGCGGCGAGGAAGCGGCTGTGGAAGATGTCATCACCACTCGCTTTACGCCAGCCTTTGTCGCAGCGCGCAGCACCCGCAACGCGCCGTCGCGAGCCGGAACAATCAGAGCGTTGGGATCTTTTGGCGCGCTGATGCCAAGAGGGGAGGCGACATGAAGAACGTAGTCGCACCCAGCCACGGCCGCGTCCCATCCCTCGTCCTTGGTCAGGTCGGCGGCAAAGAAGGTCAAGCGTTCCCCAGGATCGACAACTCGTGAAACAGCCGCTTTCACGCCCTGGACTTTCGAAAGATTTCGGACAGTCGTTCTGACAGTATATCCGCGTTTCAGAAGCTCAGCGATACACCAGCCGCCGACGAAACCGTTGCCGCCGGTAACGAGAACAACTTCGCTCATTTGTAAACTCCTATAATAATGTTTGACTAGACAGTCATTAATCCGAGCAGGCGTATTTCACGTAAGCGCCTTCCATAGAATGGCGAATCCTGCAGCACAGCGTTTCTCTGCCTCATCCGGATATCGAATCATGAAATCCATTGTCGTGCCGGACAGCGATTCTACGATTGCCATGATGAACGACATTCGCTCCTCATGCAACGGCCCGCCGGCGCAGATTCTTGCGATAAGATCTCTGACAGAAGACAGAGATTGGTGGGCAGATATATGGCTTGTCGCGGTAATCTCATCGGAGACACTTAATTGCGCCAGAGCTTTTCGTTTTTCCGGATAGGAGATCGCCCATTTCATCCAATGGGACCACACATGAAACGCCTGCTCCTTGAGATCTGTATCCGGCAAAAGTTCATCTGTCGCAAGGGATACTGCCTCCAGCTTTAGTTCAAGGAAAAGCTGATTGAACAGTTCCCCCTTCGTCTCAAAGTAGTTAAAGAGTGATCCATTCGCCACGCCGGCTTCCTTGGCGATGAGAGCGGTAGGCGCGTCCAGGCCCTGGCGCGCTATGATGCCGATTGCCGCCGCCATAATCGCCTTCCGTTTATCTTCACTCTTTGGTCTGGCCATGGATGATCGTAACTCTTAATGTGATTTGAGAGACTGATCAGTCAGTCAATTAATAAAGCTTGTTCAGTTCTCTAACACCAGGCTTCTCACCGCCGTTCCTATTCTGTCGTAACGGCTGCAGTTTTCTGATTGATTGCGGCATGCATGGTGTGCCATGCGAGGGTGGCGCACTTCACGCGCACGGGAAATTCCCGCACACCGGCGAATACGGCCAGCTTTCCTAACACTTCTTCATCCTGAGGTGTCGCGCTTTCTCCGGTTACCATACCATGAAAGCTCTGAAATATCCGTTCCGCTTCCTGCTCGGTCTTGCCTTTGAGCGAAGCGGTCATTATCGACGCCGACGACTTCGATATCGCGCAGCCGGAACCTTGAAAGCTGATATCCGTGATTACGCCGTCACTCAACTTCAAGTAAACTGTAACCTTGTCGCCGCACAGGGGGTTATTTCCCTCTTTCACGAGGTCAGCATCATCGATAACCCGGAAGTTGCGTGGGGCTTTGTTGTGGTCCAGGATTACTTCTTTGTAAAGTTCTCGCAATTCCGACACGATCCAACCTTCTTCCGAACCAAACGCAATCCAGCCCCACGCACTTCCTGTTATGCTTAGAAGAACCCCAGTTCCAACTTGGCTTCTTCGCTCATCATATCCATATTCCAGGCCGGATCCCAGACCAGCTCGACTTTGGCGTCGGTGACGCCTTCGACCTGACGGGCCTTTGCCTGGACTTCGCCCGGCAGCGAACCGGCGACAGGGCAGGCGGGTGACGTCAGCGTCATCTCGATCTTCACAAATCCATCCTGGTCGGCGGTCACTTCATAGATGAGGCCAAGATCGTAGATGTTGACGGGAATCTCGGGATCGTAGATCGTCCGCATCGCTTCGATGACTTCGGCTTCGAGAGCCAGCGGATAGACCCGCACCTTCTCTTCGCTCATAATTTCCTCAAACTTCTTAGCTAAGGCCGCCCGCGGCATGTATTACTTCTTTTCGAGAGCGGATTTTCTTCGCAAATAAATGCCGCGAGCGGCCTAAGCCGCATTTTGCGCATTGAGCGCATATTTCCGAATCTGCTTCGCGGCTGCCCGCATGCCGTTGATACGAACCATCGAGAGGTTTTCCGCCAGTCCGGCCCGGTCGATGAAATCCGGTTCCGACGCAATGATCTCAGCAGGCGTGTGCCCTGCGTAAACGCGCACCAAAAGAGCGATCAGGCCCTTGACCGATGATGCGTCGCTGTCGGCCAGGAATGTCAACACGCCGTTCGAGAACTGTGGATAAATCCATACCTGCGATTGGCAGCCACGCACCTTATATTCGTCGGTCTTGAGCTCGTCCGGCATTGCCGGCAGCTTCTGTCCCAGATCGATAATGTAGGCGTAACGGTCTTCCCAGGAATCGAAGAACCCGAAATCGTCGACGATCGAGTCCTGAGTCTCCTGAATTGTGCTTGTCGTGCCGGTCATTTCCTGAAGAACTCCTGCGTCTTCCGTATGCCATTCGCGAGATGGTCGATCTCTTCACGCGTATTGTACAGCCCAAGCGAAGCGCGCGCCGTTGAGGGAACGCCAAGCCGCTGTAGAACCGGGTGCGCGCAATGCTGCCCCGTGCGTATTGCGATTCCCTGCCGGTCCAGTATGGTCCCGATCTCAAGCGGGTGTATGCCATCCAGCGTAAATGAATAGACACTTGCCTTCTCTTTGGCCGTGCCGATCAGCGTTAGACCTTCGATTTCGCTCAGTACAGCCGTGCCGTAGAGCATCAACTCGTGCTCATAGGCAGCGATCGCGTCCATCCCGAGGGCATCGATATAGTCGATAGCAGCGCCCAACCCGGCTGCGCCGGCGATATGCGGCGTTCCTGCTTCAAACTTGTAGGGCAGATCGCTGTATACCGTCTTCTCGAACGATACCGAAGAGATCATGTCGCCACCGCCCTGCCACGGTGGCATGGCCTCAAGAAGATCGGTTTTGCCGTAAAGCACGCCGATACCCGTGGGGCCGTAAAGCTTGTGACCGGAGAACACGAGAAAATCGGCATCCAGCGCCTGCACATCCAGGGGAATGTGATAGGCTGACTGCGCGGCGTCGACCAGGACAGGAATGCCCTGCGCGTGAGCCTTGGCAATGATATCCTCGATCGGATTGATCGTGCCAAGCACGTTCGACATGTGAACGATCCCGACGATCTTAACGCGCGGCGAAAGAAGCTTCTCGTACTCATCCATCAGAAGCTCGCCGGCGTCGTTGATCGGGATCACCTTGAGGATCGCGCCTTTTTCCTCGCAGAGCATCTGCCAGGGCACGATGTTGCAATGGTGCTCCATCGTCGAGACGATGATCTCATCGCCTTCGCCGATGTTCATGCGACCGAACGTCTGAGCCACGAGGTTGACGCCTTCGGTCGCATTGCGCACGAAGATGATCTGGTGCGCATCCCGGGCATTAAGGAACCGCTGGACCTTTACCCGCCCTTCCTCGTAGGCGCGTGTGGCTTTCTCGGCGAGCAGGTGAGGGGACCGGTGGATGTTGGCGTTGAACTCCGTATAATACCGCACGAGCATATCGATAACGCTCTGCGGCTTCTGGGTCGTGGCGGCATTGTCCAGATAACACAACGGCATGCCATGCATCGTCTGGCTCAGGATCGGAAAGTCCGCCCGTACCTTGTCAATGTCGTATGCTGTTGTGGGCTTCAATGCCGCCTCGGTTCCCATTAGAGTATTCCTTCCAGTGCTCTCTCTGAGAGCAGAACGTAGTCAAGCTGCGCGCGGATCGGTTCAACCTTGATCCGGCTCACAATATCGCTGGCAAACGCGTACGTCAGCAGCGCCTGCGCTTCGTCGCGGCCAATGCCGCGGGCGCGCAGATAGAATAGGGCGTCCTCACTGAGCTGGCCGACCGTTGCGCCGTGCGTGCACTTCACGTCGTCCGCATAGATCTCAAGCTCAGGCTTGGTGTTGATTTGCGCGTCGGGCGAAAGCAGAAGCGTCTTGTTGGTCTGCTTTGCGTCCGTCTTCTGAGCGTCCTCGCGAACCATGATCTTGCCGTTGAAAACGCCTCGGCCATGGCCGTCGATGATGCCTTTATAGACTTCGTGGCTGTTGCAGTGCGGCATAGCATGATCGATCGCCGTGTGGTTATCGATTATCTGGCGATCCTTGGCCCTGTAGAGGCCGTTGATCGTGCACTCTATGCCTTCGCCGCCCAGCCGCGCATTGATGTCCGTGCGGGCAAGAGAGCCGCCGAATGCGATCGAATGGTTGGAAAAGACACTGCTCTTGGCCATCTCGATCTGCAGCGTGCCGATATGATATGCAGATTCGCTCTCGCGCTGCACCTTGTAATGATCGACATTGGCGCTCTGCGCGGTAACCACTTCGGTGACGGAGTTGCTGAAATAAACGCCACCGTTGAGGCCGATGTAGCTCTCCACAACCGTTGCCTGCGTATTCTCTTCCGCCACGATGAGGTTGCGGGGATGGAACACAAACGGGACGTCCGAGGAAGTCGAGACGAACAGGAAGTGGATCGGCTCTTCAATTACCTGGTTGCGCGGAATGTACACGAAACCGCCGTCGCCGCCGGCCGCTGTGTTAAGAGCCACGAATGGATTTGCTTCGATTTTCGCAAAGCGTCCAAAGTTTGCCTCAACGATTGCGTCTCCGCCTTCGATCGCCGTGCGGATCGTGCTCAAGCGAACACCCTTCGGCACGTCGCCGATAGAGGACAGCTCGGGCGAATAGACGCCGTCGACAAAGACGAGCTGATGGTGGGCGATGTCGGTCAGACCATACGGGGCGAGATCCCCGGCTGTCACCTCGACGCCGGCTGGGGCAGTCGTGGCAAATGGCGTTTCGATAATCTGGACGATGCTGGTATAGCGCCAGTCTTCGTCACGGCGCGTCGGGAAGCCGACCTCGGTGAACCGGGCAGCGGCATCGGCGCGCAGCGACTGGAGCCACTGCGGGTCACCGGCGACTGCATCGGCAGTCAATCCCGTCAGGCCGCGCAAATGGTTCGTATTTGAGTCCTTAAGCTGTGTCATGCTGTTTGAAGGCCTCCTCAAGCCGACGCTGCGGCTGCAACTTCCGCCTCAACCCAGTCGTAACCGCGCTCTTCGAGCTCGTATGCCAGTTCCTTACCGCCTGAGCGAACGATACGGCCGTCAAGCATAACGTGCACGAAGTCCGGCACGATGTAGTTCAGGAGTCGCTGGTAGTGCGTCACCACAACGAAGCCGCGCTCCGGGCTGCGAAGCGCATTTACGCCGTCGGCAACCGTCCGGAGAGCGTCGATGTCAAGACCCGAGTCCGTCTCATCGAGGATCGCCAGCTTGGGGTCGAGAACGGCCATCTGGAAGATCTCATTGCGCTTCTTCTCGCCGCCTGAGAAGCCCTCGTTCACGGGGCGGTTCAGGAGGCTCTGGTCGATGTGGAGGATCTTCAGCTTCTCACGAACGAGCTGCAGGAATTCCATCGCGTCCAGCTGATCCTCGCCACGGTGCTTGCGAACGGCATTGAGGGCAGCCTTCAAGAAGTACGTGTTGTTCACGCCCGGGATCTCGACCGGATACTGGAACGCAAGGAATAGCCCTTCACGCGCCCGCTCCTCGGGATCCAATTCCAACAGGTCGATCCCGTTGTATGTGACGCTGCCGCCGGTCACATCGTATGCGTCGCGCCCTGCGACGACATTCGCCAATGTGCTCTTACCGGAGCCGTTCTTTCCCATGATGGCATGGACTTCACCGGCATTGACAACGAGGTCAACGCCCTTCAGGATCTGCTTGCCATCTACTTCCGCCTTGAGACCCTTGATCTCGAGCATCTTCTGTTCCTTCTGTATTCGAAAAATTAAGACCTATTGCCCAAAGCCGGCGATTGAAACCAGTATTGCCGCAAATGAAGTCAATGATCGTTGATCTGCTTGCCCTGGCGACCGGGTACCCTCTGGGTGGCACGGGAGGGTACCCGGTCGCCAGGCAGCAGGCGATTACTGTTGCGGTTTTAACCGCCAGGCAAACCGCCGGCCACGGGAAGGGGGGCAGGATAACCTATCCCACGCTGCCTTCGAGACTTACACCCAGCAGCTTCTGCGCTTCTACAGCGAACTCCATGGGGAGCTCGCGGAAGACTTCCTTGCAGAAACCGTTTACGATCATGCTCACAGCGTCCTCGGTGGAGATGCCGCGCTGGTTGCAGTAGAAGATCTGATCTTCGCCGATCTTCGATGTCGAAGCCTCATGCTCAACCTGAGCCGTCGGATTCTTCACTTCGATGTACGGGAATGTATGCGCGCCGCAGCGGTCGCCGAGCAGCATCGAGTCGCACTGTGAATAGTTGCGCGCGTTGTCCGCGCCAGGATTGATGCGGACCAGGCCGCGGTACGTGTTCTGACCACGGCCGGCCGAGATACCCTTGCTCACAATGGTGCTTCGGGTGTTCTTGCCGATGTGGATCATCTTCGTGCCGGTATCGGCCTGCTGGTAGTTGTTCGTGAGCGCCACCGAGTAGAACTCGCCCACGGAGTTGTCACCCTGTAGAATGCAGCTTGGATACTTCCAGGTAATCGCCGATCCGGTCTCAACCTGGGTCCAGGAGATCTTCGCATTCTCCTGCGCCTTGCCGCGCTTAGTGACGAAGTTGTAGATGCCGCCCTTGCCTTCTTTGTCGCCGGGGTACCAGTTCTGGACGGTAGAGTACTTGATCGTGGCATCCTTGAGGGCGACGAGTTCGACGACGGCAGCGTGAAGCTGGTTCTCGTCGCGCATTGGAGCGGTGCAGCCTTCGAGGTAGCTGACATACGCGCCTTCGTCGGCAATGATCAGCGTTCGCTCAAACTGTCCCGTGTTCGCCGCGTTGATACGGAAATATGTGGAAAGCTCCATCGGGCAGCGAACGCCCTTCGGAATGTAGCAGAACGATCCATCCGTAAATACAGCGGAGTTCAGGGTTGCGAAGAAGTTGTCCGAGTAGGGGACGACCGAGCCAAGATACTCGCGAACGAGATCAGGATGGTTCTTTACAGCTTCGGAGAAAGACCCGAAGATGATTCCCTTTTCGGCCAGTGTAGACTGGAACGTGGTCGCGACCGATACGCTGTCGAAGACGGCATCAACAGCCACGCCGGTCAAGCGCTTCTGTTCGCCAAGTGAAATGCCGAGCTTATTGAACGTGTCCAGCAACTCCGGATCCACTTCGTCCAGGCTGTTCAACACCTTTTTCTGCTTTGGGGCGGAATAGTAAATCGTGCTGTTGTAATCGTACTTTGGATAGTGCGCGTGAAGCCAATGGGGCTCGTCCATCGTCAGCCAGTGACGATAGGCTCGAAGCCGCCATTCGAGGAGCCATTCCGGCTCGCCCTTCTTCGCTGAGATGTGTCGTATAACGTCTTCGCTTAAACCAGGAGCCAGGGTGTCGGTGTCGATATCCGTGACAAACCCGTACGAATACTCCTTATTAGCGAGTTCCTCAATTGTATCTGTGTCCGTTGTGCTCATCAATTCGCCTCGGAAAGAAAACCGGAAAATGCCGTCTGCAGTTCCCGTAACCATAATGCCGACCAATTTTGTCGGCATTGGTATACCTGAAAATAGGCCACTCTGTCAATTACGATGCCCCATGGCAAGCTCCTCCAAACCTGTCAACTCCTTATACGGGCTTTTCGAGTGAATCGCTATTTAGAACACATTTTCGTTGACCTGATAGAAGCGCCTTTGCTATACTGAAGCTAATTGACAAACAGGCTTCGTTTCAAAATAGAAACGTCATAGTTTCTGGGAAACGTGATAAAGGATTCGGTTTACCATGGCTGAAAAGCACAATCTCTTCAACACCCTACAGTCCTTTGAATACGCCGGAGGCCACACTGCTCAGTACTACTCGCTCCCGCAGCTTGAGAAGGCCGGGATCGGCGCGATTTCGCGTCTTCCCGTGAGCATCCGCATTGTTTTGGAGTCGGTTCTCCGCAATGTCGACGGCATCCGCGTTGCCGAGCAGGATGTGCGAAATTTGGCATCCTGGCAGGCGAACGGCGAGCGGGAGAATGAGATCCCCTTCGTCGTCGCCCGTATCGTATTGCAGGACTTTACAGGTGTTCCGCTTCTCGTCGACCTTGCAGCTATGCGGTCCGCTGTCGCGCGCCTTGGCCGTGACCCCGGCATCATTGAACCCCTCGTTCCTGTCGATCTCGTTATCGACCACTCGGTGCAGGTTGACTTTTCCGAAGTGAGCAACGCGCTCCAGCTGAACATGGAGATCGAGTTCAAGCGGAACAAGGAGCGGTATCAATTCCTGAAGTGGGGAACGCAGGCGTTCAATGGTTTCAGCGTCGTTCCTCCCGGAATCGGCATCGTTCACCAGGTCAACCTCGAATACCTGGCAAAGGGCGTTCTTGAGAATGACGGCGTTTTCTACCCGGACACGCTTGTCGGCACTGACTCGCATACCACCATGATCAACGGTCTCGGCATCGTAGGATGGGGCGTCGGCGGTATTGAGGCAGAGGCCGGCATGCTTGGACAGCCGGTTTACTTCCTCACTCCCGACGTCGTCGGCGTTAACCTCACTGGCACGCTGCAGCCAGGCGTAACGGCCACAGACCTCGTATTAACGATCACTGAGATGCTGCGCAAGGCAAAGGTTGTCGGTAAGTTCGTCGAGTTCTTCGGAGAGGGCGCCGCGTCGCTCACACTGACCGACCGTGCGACGATCGGAAATATGGCGCCGGAATACGGTGCGACGATGGGCTTCTTCCCGATCGACGAGGAGACCTGTCGCTACCTCACAGCCACCGGGCGAACCGAGGAGCAGGTGGATGCCTTCCGCCAGTACTTCAAGTCTCAGGAGCTGTTCGGCATGCCGCTTGAAGGACAGATCGACTACAGCCAGACCCTGTCGCTCGACCTTTCCACCGTTCAGCCAAGCGTCGCCGGACCACGCCGCCCACAGGATCGCATCAACCTCACCGATGTGAAGTCGAAGTTCTCGGAACTGATGGAAGCGCCCACAGCTTCAGGCGGCTACAACAAGCAGCTGGCAGACATCAACCGCCGCTTCGTGGTCTTCACCGGCCTTAACGGACACGGCAAAACAGCCGACTTACCGCTTACGGGCGGCGGCTCGCAAGACTCGGAGAATGTGCCGGTTGCGGTCGATTCACAGTCCAGCCCGGATGATACCAACCCGATCACTGAGATCGAGATGATGCAGAACCGCCCGACGCCCGACCGCGTGGAGAACATTCCCGCGGAAGAATTCCCGAAGGCAATGTTGGAGCTGCACCACGGCGATGTCGTGATCGCCGCGATCACTTCTTGTACGAACACATCGAACCCGAGCGTAATGCTGGCTGCTGGCCTTGTTGCTAAGAAGGCAGTTGAGAAGGGCCTTTCGATCCGCCAGTCCGTTAAGACTTCGCTCGCGCCGGGATCCCGTGTCGTCACCGAATACCTTGAGAAGACCGGCCTGCAGCCATACCTCGACGAGCTTGGCTTCCAAACTGTCGGCTACGGATGCACCACCTGTATCGGAAACTCCGGTCCGCTGGAACCGCACCTTGACGAGACAATCGTCAAGAACGACCTGGTTGTTGCAAGCGTCCTGAGCGGAAACCGCAATTTCGAAGCGCGCGTCCACCAGAACGTGAAGGCCAACTTCCTGATGAGCCCGCCGCTCGTCGTGGCGTTTGCCCTCGCAGGCCGCGTCGACATCGATCTCACCACCGAGTCCATCGGCAAAGACACGAACGGCGAAGATGTGTTCCTCAAGGACATCTGGCCGAGCCGCGCAGAAATCGGTGAGATCCTGGGCGCAGCAACGGACCCCGTAACGTATCGCCGGCTCTACAGCGACTTCGCCGAGCAGAACCCGCTCTGGAGCGAGATCCCCACAACTACCGGAAAAGTGTACGACTGGGATGATTCATCCACCTATATCCAGGATCCGCCGTACTTCGATAAGTTCAGCATGGAGCCGCAGCCCACGAAGGACCTCAAGGGCATCCGCCCTCTGGCTATCTTCGGCGACTCGGTGACCACGGATCACATCAGTCCGGCCGGCGCAATCAAGCCGAGCGCTCCGGCGGGTGTTTATCTGCAGGAAAAGGGTGTTGCCGTTCAGGACTTCAACTCCTACGGATCGCGCCGCGGCAACGACCGCGTCATGATGCGCGGCACCTTCGCGAATGTCCGCATCAAGAACTTGATGGCGCCCGGAACCGAGGGTGGGGTAACCATTCACCATCCAAGCGGCGAACTCATTAGTATCTATGATGCCGCCGTGAAGTATCAGGCGAACAACACTCCGCTTATCATCTTCGCCGGCCAGGAGTACGGAACGGGAAGCTCACGCGACTGGGCCGCGAAAGGTACTCGTTTGCTGGGGGTGCGAGCGGTTGTGGCGCAGAGCTACGAGCGCATTCACCGCAGCAACCTGGTCGGTATGGGTATTCTGCCGCTGCAGTTCACTAATGGGCAAACCGCTCAGACGCTGAACTTCAACGGAACGGAAACATTCGACCTCGTGCTGGACGGCGAAATCAAGCCGCGCCAGGAAGCGACCCTGGTCGTCAACCGCGCAAATGGCGAGACCGACGAAGTCAAGCTGCTTCTGCGTATTGACACTCCGATCGAGGTCGATTATTATCAACATGGCGGCATCCTGCCTTACGTTCTCAGGCAGTTGCTCGCCAAATAGCTGACCCGGGGCCGCGCCACACAGCGCGGCCTCAATTCCCGTCGGCTTCGCGAAGGAATCGCATTTATGCCTCGTTATGACCTGGCCGGCAACCCGCTGCCGGACGATAATCCTCCTCCGCAACAACATCCCGGCGGAATGCCGCAACAGGGCATGGGAATGCCGGGCGCTTATCCCGGCGCGCCACCGCCGCCGTCACAGCAGCAATTTGATCTGGCCGGCAACCCGATACCAAATTCTGGGCCGGCGCACACTCCTCCTCCTGCATACGGACAGCCGATGGGAGGCGCAGCGCCTCCCTATGGTCAGCCAATGGGCGGTCCGCCGCCCGGAATGCAGCGAAGCACAGCTGGCCTTCCCGTGATCCAGGAGCAGGATAAGAGCAAGCAGAAGATATTTATCGGCGTTGCAGCGGCTGTTGCCGGCTTCTTCATCATCTATGTTCTGGTTCAGAACGCTATGCCGAGCGCCGTAGCCACTCCTGTTCTGAATAAAACTTATACCAGTCACGACAACAAGTTCTCGGTACTTCAGCCCGATGGCTGGGACGTTAAGGACTCGGCCGATATCAAGATCCCAGGCGTGGAGAAAGATCCGGACTCCAAAACAGGCGGAGCGAAGTTTACCCAGGGAACTGCGTACTTCGACCTAAGTTTGGCTGATGCGGCTGACCAGAAGTCTGCCGCACTGCTTCAGAGCAGTGGCACAGGAGCCGAGGTGCTTGGAGGCAATGGCGCGACCGAACACTTTGACAAAGTGATTAAAGGTCGCATGGATTCGCAATACCGCAACTACCAGGACATTGAAACACAAAAGTTCTCAATGCCGGGCTTTGGCGAAGCTGTCGGACATACATGGACCGCAAGCGGACACAAGTTCGGCCTGCCGGCGGACCTGCAGGGCTATCGTGTATCCGCCGTAGGTTGGACATACAGCATCTCAATCGTATGCGAGGGACGCAAATCCAACTGGCCTCAATTAAAAGATAAATTTCAGGACATGATCAATAGCGTACGGATGCTTGAAAAGGAGCAGCCGCAGCGCGGACTGCCGGTCGGAGGCGGAGGCGGCCTTCCCGGAATGTAAAAAGAGCCTCCCTGATCCCGTTTTGGGATCAGGGAGGCTCTTTTTTTACGCCGCAGCCTGTGCAACGCCGCGCTTCCACGTGGGACGCTGCTGTTCAAATGCGGTGATATCGGGTTCGTTCTGTAAGGTAAGACCGATATCATCCAGGCCGTTCAGCAGACAGTGCTTGCGAAATGAGTCAACCTCGAACGGAATCGAAAGATCTGCTCCGTCCGTAATTACCTGGTTCTCCAAATCGATCGTCAATTGATATCCCGGTGTCGCCTTCGCGCGGGCCAGAAGATCATTAACGATATCTTCGTCAAGCTTGATCGGCAGGATGCCGTTCTTAAAGCAGTTGTTGAAGAAGATGTCGGCATACGACGGCGCGATCACTGAGCGGAAGCCGTAGTCGAGCAGAGCCCACGGCGCATGCTCGCGTGACGACCCGCAGCCGAAGTTGCGGCCGGCGATGAGGATGGTCGATCCCTGCAGCGCCGGAGCGTTCAGCTCGAAATCAGGGCAGGGGGTCGTGCCGTCGTCCTCATAGCGCCAGTCGAAGAAGAGGAACTGGCCAAAACCGGTCCGCTCGATGCGCTTCAAGAACTGCTTCGGGATGATCTGGTCGGTATCCACATTCACGCGGTCCAGCGGAGCCGCGATACCCGTCAATTTTACAAATGGTTCCATAGTTATAATCCTATCTTTACAGTAGACCGTCCCACAACCGGTACTCGGCCTCATGTGGCTTCCGGTCAACATGACTCGCGACGTCGAGCACCATAGTCGTTCGTTCGCGGCGCGTATATTTTGGCCAGGCCGGTAGACCATCTGCGGCGGGCGTTTCTCCCCGAAGGAAAGAAGCCCACGCCTTCTGCATTCGAGCTGAGAGCGCAGCTTCGTCCGCGGCGTTACCCGCGTTGATGTTCGGTCGGTTCCAGACCAGGCCGACATCGAGTCCATGGAAGGCATAGCCCTTCAAGTTTCCGCTTGTTTCGGCGAAATCGAGGCGATAGACATAGGCATCTCCGTGTCTGGAATGAGCCTCAATGACGCGATCCGTCGGGATCATATACTCCTCTGCCGTGAGAGCTCTGATCCGCCGCTGCTCGTCGGTCATCTCCGGATACACGTCCTTATAATGCCCCAGGACTTCGTCGAACTTTGCCTTAGCCAAGTTGCCAAGATCAGCAGGACCGGGATCTTTCGATGGGTGCGGTCCAATGAAGAGCGCGCTTTCGTCGGCGTTTGTGCCGATTAGAATCCGTTTCCCGCGCGATGATCCGGCTGCTATCGACTCGATCGGCATGTGCGGCAGCAACTCGCCGTCGACTTCCGGCCGAAGCGGAAAGTGCTTGGGCCAGCTTCCGGTGAAGGTCTGCTGGGCATCAATGAGCGCAGTCGCGGGCGCAGTCAGCAAACTCTGGTAGCCGACATGATTCTTTAGCCATGTCTTGCCGAAGCCTGCGGACACTTCCGCGGCAGCTGCCGCAGTCGGCGAGACGCGTTCGGCACCTCCACTCTCCGAGATCGCCTGATGGAAGAGAGGCCTTGCCGCTGGCGTTCCGAGCAGGATACCGGTGAGTTTTGCGCCGGCGCTCTCGCCACCGATCGTGACACGCTTCGGATCGCCACCGAATGCCCCGATATTCTCCTGAATCCATTCCAGCGCCATGATCAGATCACGCAGGGCGTTATTGGCGCTGCCGGCGTATTCTTTTCCGAGGAGAGGAGCGACATCGAGGAAGCCGAAGACGCCGAGGCGATAAGCGACCGTGATGCTGATGATACCTTCCTGCGGCAGAGTGCTATGCTCGTAGATCGAGTCTGACGGCGAACCGCCGGTGAAACCACCTCCATGGATCCAAACATACACCGGGTACGGCCCCTTGCCTGAAGGCGCAATGATGTTCAGATAGAGGCAGTCCTCGCTATGCCCATCTCCGGGCTGCATGGCGGAGGGCGCGAACTTTGCGGCTTCGCGCAGCCCCGTCCAGGCTTTGAGCTTCACCGGCGGCCGGAACCGCAACGATCCAACCGGCGGATGGGCAAATGGGACGCCGCGAAAGACGCGGTTGCCATCGACTATTTCGCCTCTGAGAGTCCCACATGGCGCATCGACGACTGCATGGTCCGAAGAAGCCGCGAAAAGTCGGGGCATCGAGAATCCGCAAGCCGCCAGGCATGTGCCCGTCAAGAACGCCCTGCGCGAAATAGTCGTTATCGCCATGGAACTTTACTCCCAGTCGCGGATATCAACTCCATATCTAGATGTAACCTATTACTTCGTTAACAAGATCGATAAACTCTCCGATACTTTGAGAATCTATGGGTTTGCCTGAAAACCCATGAACTATCGCATTTCGTTTTTCCATCATCCTCCTGACCAAGCTTACGTCGTCTTGATCGAAATATCCAGCATCAAGCAGCGTAGCGATTAGTGTCAACACATTTATGTGGTCCCAGGATAACTCATGTGCAACAACGATCGCTCTCATCGCAGCTTCAAGCGCGCCGAATGCAACGACAACGGCAAGGTCCGGATTATTTGTGGACAATAGCTGCTCTGCTTGAGAAATCTGTTCCTTAATTGTATCGTTATCGGTCGGTTCTGATCCCGGCGCAAGATCAATATCTAAAGAGCCAGGATCTATCAACTGCAGTTTCCAATCAGGATGTTCCTGAATCGTTTGTTCCAGTCTCAGCCAGTATGAAAGTGATTTTGCCTGTACTCGATTTTTGAGCTGTACAATGAGGTTCTCACCAGGTTTTCGTGCTATTAAGTCTGGTTGGAAACTACGCAAGAAATCCGGCAAAACTTCTTTAGAGGGCTGTGAAACAACATCGTAACCAAGTTTCGAATACGCATTCATAACCGAAGCTAATCTATCGCCATATTCCAAAGCTGAAAAAGATGCTGAAGTCATGCTGCCTCCCATTCAATGCGAACATACACAATCTCTGAAAATTGGTCCAGTGCAGACGCAATTAGTGCAGACGGGTTTTCCACTACTACCGTCGGACGATGATAGAGCTCCACTAAAAGACGATTTACCATGTTGTCATCATTCCAAACAATAGCATGATAATGTCTGTCATCCAACGATTTTTCGCCCAGCGCGTCAAGGATTGGTTTGACTATGTTATCGATGTCCCTACGGTTAATGTCGTAGTAATAAGCAATATGAACAAACGTATTCACGTTGATTATCGCATATCCATCCGGTAATGCGGCTAAAGCCGCATTACGAACGCGTTCGTGCCAAAGTCGCTTGTTCTTTGTTTGCTTAGGTCCTTTGCCTTGCTGATTGATGGAAAATGGTGGTCCTTCAATTGTAAATTCAAGGATTGGCATCTATTGCTCGTATTTGCCATGGGATTGGCGTTATCTTACTCCCAGTCGCGGATATCGACGAGCCGTCCTGCGATTGCGGCAGCGGCAGCCATCTGCGGGCTCACCAGGTGAGTGCGTCCGCCCTTGCCCTGGCGTCCCTCGAAGTTACGGTTCGATGTTGACGCGCATCGCTCGCCGGGCTGCAGGATGTCCGGGTTCATTCCCAGGCACATCGAGCATCCCGCTTCGCGCCACTCAAAACCGGCCTCTTTGAAGATCTTATCGAGACCCTCTTTCTCGGCCTGGAACTTCACAGCGACCGATCCGGGAACGACAAGCGCCCGCATGCCTTCCAGCACGTGCTTTCCGTTCACGATTTCCGCGGCAGCCCGCAGGTCTTCGATACGGCCGTTGGTGCAGGAGCCGATGAACACGGTGTCCAGCTTCAGGTCCTTGAGCGGAGCGTTTGCCTCAAGGCCCATATACTCCAGAGCGCGCTGGGTTGAGCGGCGATCCGAATCGTCCTCGAAATCGTCCGGCGACGGCACATTGCCGGTGATCGGCGCGACCATCCCCGGGCTCGTTCCCCAGGAAACGAACGGCGCAATGTCGTCGGCGTGCAGTTCGACGAGAGTATCGAATGTCGCGCCTTCGTCTGTCGGCAGCTGCTTCCAGGCCTCGACAGCGGCGTCCCACTCTTCGCCCTTCGGGGCAAACGGCTTGCCCTTCACATATTCGAAGGTCTTCTCATCCGGAGCGATCATGCCGGCGCGAGCGCCTGCTTCGATGCTCATGTTGCAGATCGTCATACGGGCTTCCATTGAAAGACTGCGGATGACATCGCCTGTATACTCTACGACATATCCTGTTGCGCCGTCGGTGCCGATCTTGCCGATGATTGCAAGGATTACATCCTTCGCGGTGACACCCTTGCCGAGAGTTCCGTTCACACGGATCTCCATCGTCTTGGGGACATCCTGCTGGAGGCACTGGGTGGCCAGAACATGCTCCACTTCGCTCGTGCCGATGCCGAACGCCAGCGATCCGAATGCGCCGTGAGTGCTCGTATGGCTGTCGCCGCAGACAATCGTCATCCCTGGCTGCGTAAGGCCAAGCTCAGGTCCAATGACGTGCACAATGCCCTGTCGCTTATTGTGAATGTCGTAAAGCGTAATTCCGAACTCACGGCAGTTCTCCGAGAGGGTGTCCATCTGCTTGCGCGAGATCGGATCCGCGATCGGCAGCGACCGGTCCGTCGTCGGCACATTGTGATCCATCGTCGCAACGGTCAGGTCAGGCCGGCGCACCTTGCGGCCGGTGAGGCGAAGCCCCTCAAACGCCTGCGGCGAGGTGACCTCGTGAACGAGATGCAGGTCGATATAAATCAACGACGGCTGGCCCGCCTCGTGGCGCACCACATGGGCATCCCATATCTTCTCAAACATTGTCTTTGGCAATTAAGTCAACCTCCTGGGCATGGCAGCGGCCACATAGATGCCGCCCTGCTTGTTCGTACTATTGTACTCCGATGAAAGCTATGTTGCAATACGAACTTTCTTATGCAATCCATAACGAAACGGTATGATTGTGTGCTGAGGAAGCATCCTCTCCACCTCCTCGCCGAAGGAGAGAGGGTGAAGAGGAGAGTCTGGGGCACCGATTACGGCTTTGCCGCTGGATTGGCGGGCGCCGCTGGATTGGCTGGCGGAACGACATTTACCGGAGCATTTGCTGGCGGAACGACATTCGCCGGAGGATTGACCGGTGGAACTGCATTTGGCGGAGCAATAGCCGGCGGAACTGCATTCGGCGGTGGAGCTTTCGGGATTGCCGTTTTCGGCAGTAGTCCATATACGATAAGTTCGCCGGAGAACGTGGCAAGGTATACCTTGCCGTTTGCCACTGTCGGTGGGTTGAACTTGGCGAAGGAACCTACACGGTCGCGATCCGGATTGTTCTCGCTTGACCACAACACCTTTGTCAGATCTTCGGCATCGTATGCCTGAAATATGCCGGCTACGGTTTGGCGATTGGCATCTTCCAGGAACGGTCTCGATGCCCACACAACGGCAGATCCCTTATGATTTCCATTTGCGGAAATAGTTAGAAAACCGCCCGGCATACCATCAGGCACGGTATCCGCAGACATCGAAGCGGGAGTTGTGTTTAAAATACCTTCCTTGAAGGCAAACTCCTTGAGGTGATCGAATTCCGACCATAGGTAGATCCGTGGTCCGGTCTCGCCGTTCCAGTACACGGGAGTGCCATGTATATGGCCGTCCGCGCCCTGGAAGCTCTGCAGGATCTGCGTATCGCCGGACGGTGAGAACTTGCCAAGCTTTTTCGCGTTCAGGAGATACAGCACCTTGCCCTTGCCACCAACGACGATCTTATCCTGATCCGGAATATAGAGGGGGCCTGACGATCCAAGGTCATGGTCTCCGGCAGACAGTTCCGCCTGATCATGCGGCGCGAACCAATCCGTTACGGTCATTCCTGTCGGAGTAGGATGCAGGCGCAGGACGGTATTTCCGTAATCCGGTCCATCGGCGTCGGCATCGAAGGTTCCGTTGCCGGTGACAGCAAATACATCGCCATTTGCATCCGCACTGAGGCCGCATCCGGACTGCCATATTCCGTTGCCTGCGCCATTGGGCGACGTATTGAATACACCGCGCGGCGCAAGTGTTCTTGCATCGTAGGCGAGAACCCAGCCATGGAACGGCGGGAAATCCGCATGAGACGCGAATGCGATAAAGAGCACGCCTCGATTTAAGAGAAGAGCAGAGCGCTGCAGCTCCTTCAGGGGATCAAAAGGCACAACGCCGTTTGCCGTACCGTCGCCGGTGCCGGGCACGGTCGGCGAGATCAGAACTGGGCTGTTCTTTCTTTCTACCCCCGTCGCAATATCGAGCGCATGAAGACGCTGGAAATACTTTCCGTTCTCCTTAGTCTTGGCCACCACGAAAATGGTATTGCTTACCGTATCGATTACCGGCGTCGACGTTATGCCGATCTCCGGAGAAATATCCTGATAGACGCCCCATGGTCCGCCGTCGAGATCAGCGCTGGGAACCGTTGGGCCGAAGTTGATTTGCCAGAGCGGCTTGGATGCCTTGGGATCGTCGGCATCGAATGCGTAGACGCTGTTATGCTGGGTTGCGACGTAAACCACATTTCGATACGCGCCGCGGCCTACCGGCGCATGCTCAAGGTACAGCGGCTGCGCATAGATGTAACCGTCGACCTTGCGTGTAAAGAGCTTTCCAAATCCGTCTGCCGTAACAGTCGCCGGAGTCAGAACCGTCTCCACAAGGGTTGCGCCCGTGCGCGCGTTGTTGAAGCGCTCGGTTGTAATCTGGAGAGGGGGCTTTGTCGGCTTAACCGGCTTCATTGCATGCGGAGCCAAAAAGAGCGTCGCCGCTCCTACCATGGGATAAAGGCGTGTTCTCAAAAGTAGTCCTCGAAGTGGTGCTTTCTTCTCTATTGTGACACGAGTTCGCATAGCTTGGCATTCAAATAGAGATCAGTTTGGGGACAAGGCTGGACGGTCGGTAATTTTCCCTATGAGTAGGTGTCAAAGTTACGCAGCGCGCTCGTTCAGCGGTTAAAACGGCAAAACCGATTTATGTCGCGCGCAAAACACGCAACAGTGTACCTCTGTATGTCTATTGAAGCGGCATAGTTGCAGGCGTCCATGGATACCATGCGTGAATCCTTGAACGCCTTGCATCCGGTGTCAACTTAACAGCATAGACGGATTGCATGGCTGGCAGGTTCCGCCTCGCCGGAGATTATTTTATGTGCCTGCCGCCGTATGCGAGGACTTGCTCCTGCTTCGATGCCTCAGCGGGATGGCTGATCAGACGGACCCCGCGCTGGTAAGTGATATACGCATAGGCCCACTGTATCAACACGCTGATCCGATTGCGGAAGCCTGCGAGATAGAGGATGTGCACAAAGAGCCAGAGCCACCAGGCAAGATGACCGCTTACTCGGGCAAAACCGAAATCGGCAATGGCGCGCTGTCGTCCTATAGTGGCAAGATTGCCTTTGTTGAAGTACTTGAAGGCCGTTCGTTTCCGTCCCGCAATGTCGTTCAGGATATTCTGGGCAGCATGCGTTCCTTCCTGATTGGCGGCCGGGGCGACGCCTGGCACCGGCTTGCCGCGATCCACGAAAGCTGCCGAGTCGCCGGTGACGAACACATTCGCAGCCCCTGGTACGGACAGATCCGTCTCAACCAGCATACGACCGGATCTGTCCAGAGGGGCTCCTATCGTGCCCAATATCGGAGATGCCTTGTTGCCCGCCGCCCACAATACGTTCTGCGCCATAACGGTCTCGTCGCCCATCAGCACGGAGCCAGGCGCGAGTTGCTTAACCGACGTATTGAGATGCACCTCGACTCCAAGCTCCTCCAGATCTTTGAGAGCGCGGTCGGAGAGGGCCTCGGGGAAGGACGGCAGCAGTCTTTTGCCGGCTTCCACCAGGATTACACGCGACTTGCAAGTGTCTACATTGTGAAAATCGCTTCGGAGAGCCTTGCGAGCTATCTCGGGGATCAAACCGGCAAGTTCCACGCCGGTGGGGCCGCCGCCCACAATCACAAAGGTCTGCCAGGCCTGCCGCTCGGCCTCATCCAGACTCTTTTCCGCCTGCTCAAATGCCGTCAAGAAGCGATTGCGGATTTCCAGTGCGTCGTCAAGTGTTTTCAGGCCTGGCGCAATCGATTCCCACTCATCGTGTCCAAAGTATGCGTGCCTTGCCCCGGTCGCCACGATCAAATAGTCGTAGGGAAGCTCGCGTGCGCCGCCGTCCAGCGTCACTACCTGCTTCTCCTTATCGATCTTATCTGCGACAGCCATCAAGACTTCTATGTTTGAGTAGCCGCGCAGAAGCCAACGAATCGGGGAACTCACATCGCTGGGAGCCAGCGTCGCCAGGGCGACCTGATAAAGAAGCGGCTGAAAAAGATGATGATTGGAGCGATCCACCAGCACCACATCGACAGCCTTGTTTCCCAAAACATGCGCCGCGGATATTCCGGCGAAGCCGCCGCCTATGATGACGACGCGGGGCCGGGGCGGGCCGGCTTCGGTCTCAGCGTATGCGTCAGGACTATCGGGAGTGACGCCGGTACAGTCCGAGGCTTTTGCGCCTGATTTATCGTTTGCCGCAGCGCCCACTGCGGCAATCCCAGCTACTGCCACGGCAACAGCGGTGGCTGCGCCGGCGGCAATCCACAGTTTTGATGACCTGTCCATGCTCCTTGCCCTCCATTCAAGGTGTTATTGTGAAATAATTCACAATCTAAAAATATAATACCCCTGCCGCACCATCGTCACGCGGCAGAGGACTATATTTTTCTAAAAATATTAGGATTTTGCAATCCCCGGCCTTATAGGCGCGGATCGACCGGTTCGCTTTCCAGCGCAAGGACTCCAAAGACGCACTCATGGACCCTGCGCAGCGGATCACGGCGGACGAAGCGGTTCAGCGCTTCGATCCCGAGAGCATACTCCCGTACCGCCAGAGACCGCTTCCGCGAGACGCCACGTGAGCGCAGCCTCTGCAAGTTTCCAGGTTCGAGATATTCCGGACCGTAAATGATTCGCAGGTATTCCGGCCCACGGCACTTCACCGCCGGCTGAACCAAACCGGGTTCGCCCCGAACAGTGAAATCAAAGGGTTTCACGACCATCCCTTCGCCACCGGCCTCTGTGAGACGCTCCCACCACGAAACCCCTGCTGCAGCGCTCTCTTCGTCCGAAAGGTCAATAACCTTATATGGAGTGGCCATGATGATGTCTTCACCGGCATTCGCCATGCGGGCCACCATATCCATATGCCAGACATGGTCTCGATCCGCGTTTGTGCGCCCTTCCGTCGCCAGGATGTGGAATGGAGCAAGCTTGATATCGCCGAGCGAAGTCACCGGCCAGCAGTAGCGGCGGTAAGCGGCCACATATCGTTCCAGTGCCGTTTCTCTGCCGCGAAACTGATCCGCAATGGCATCAGCTTCGATGCCGCGACCTGCTGCCGCGCCGAGCGCTCCGACTGCAGCGGGAAGAGAGAGCGATGCTGCCGCGCCGACAGCGGCATACTGGCTTCGCAGCAGTTCCTGCGCCTTCATGGACCAGGGCATCAGTTCGCAATCCAGGCACATCCAGTCAGTGTCCAGATCTTTCCAGAGATTGGCTCGACCTGCCGCGGCGCGAAGAGCGCCAATAAACTGCCCTTCAAGCTCTCGATCGTCAAAGAAGCGGCGTCCGGTACGCGTGTAGCATATGCCTGCAACCGAGTCCGAAATTCCAAAACGTGTTCGCGCCACATCCTTGCTTCGGCATAGAATCACGACTGCCCGAGACCCCATGTGCTTCTCTTCACAGACCACCCTTTGCACCCCGGCTTGACGGTAATATCGGAAAGCCTCCAGAGGGTGCTCAAGCAGGCCCGGCTGCTCAGTGGTCTCCGAAGGCGACATCGTCGGCGGCAGGTATATGAGCCACTTCGGATCCACGGCAAAGCGGCTCATCACCTCAAGGGCGGCAATGGCATTTTCCTCGCGGATGGTGATCTTGCCGTGCAGTTCTGTCTCGATCAATCTCTTGCCGATGACGTCCTCGATGTCCAGCACATCGTCCAGTTGCTGCTGAACCGACATGCCGGTCTGGAACTGCGTCGCCGCGCCAAGTGGCCGTGTCGGTTCGGAGTGGACACGCTCTGCAGGAACGGATATAAGCTGCCGTTCCGGATAGCGCAATGCCGTCAGCTTTCCTCCGAACACACAGCCGGTATCGATATCGATGGTATTGTTGATCCACTCTGCTGCAGGCACCGGTGTATGCCCGTAGACAACCATCGCCGTTCCACGGTATTCGGCAGCCCAGTTCACGCGAACGGGGAGACCGAACTCGTCCGTTTCGCCGGTTGTCTCGCCGTAGAGGGCAAACTGACGGACCGGTCCCGCGCCACGTCCCTGCATCTCCTGTTTCATACCGGCATGGGCTACCACAAGCCTGCCATGATCGAAGACATAGTGGCTGATGAGACTGTCCAGGAACTTCTTGACGCGGCCATGGAACTCCTCGGGTTCCGATTCCATTTGCTGCAGCGTTTCCGCGAGACCATGGGCAATCTTAACATCCCGTCCTCTCAGCTTGCGCAAGTACTTCTCATCATGATTGCCCGGGACGCAAAATGCGGCGCCGGAATTGACCATATCCATGACGAGACGAAGCACGTTCGGCGTGTCGGGACCGCGGTCCACGAGGTCTCCCACGAAGATAGCTTTGCGTCCGTCGGGCGGAGATACCAGGAACGTTCCCTGTTCATTGCGGGCAATGCCGTAGCCAAGATGTCCAAGAAGCGTGACAAGCTCCCCAAAACAGCCGTGAACATCGCCGATAATATCGAATGGACCGGTCTCATCCCGCTTATCGTTCCAGAGCCGTTCTCGCGAGATCGTAGCCGATTCGATATCATCTGGTCCGTTGAGAACATAGACATGCCGGAAACCCTCGCGCTCCAAGCCTTTGATCGACTGACGCAAACTGCGAGTATGGTTGCGTATGACATGATCGCCAAAGGCGCGGTCCGCCCGTTCACGGTTGCGGTCTATGCAGATGCGTTCGGGCACATTCAGCACGATTGCGACAGTTTGGCAATAGTGCTCGCGCGCAAGCTCCAGGAGCGGTTTGCGCGCTTCAGGCTGAACATTCGTAGCGTCGATGACAACCATGCGTCCGCGAGTCAGGCGTTTCTTCGCGATGTACTGCAGGATATCGAAGGCGTCGATCGTCGCGGACTGATCGTTGTCATCGTCGGACGCCAGACCTCGGCACGCGTCCGACGACAGGATCTCTGTCGGCAGGAAGTGCTTGCGGGCAAATGTCGATTTTCCGGAACCGCTTGCGCCGATCAGGACCACAAGCGACATATCTGGAATGCTGATTTTCATGGGTAACAGAACTCGTTTGCGACTCGTCGCATGTATTGTCTTATGCCGAAGGCAGACCGGCATTGACGGGCGATCGTTTATGGGCATTCTCCATTGTCATTGGCTCAATGAACGCGAGAGAAAACCGCCATCTGGCTGGGGGCGCCAAGATCGGCATCTTCGGGACCGATCGGCGCATAGCGCACGTTGTAAGAGAAGCGGTCGGCGATGCGGTCGCCCCATGTTTCGAACTCAGCCCGCGTCCACTCGAACCGATGGTCCTTGTGCCGAAACTCACCGGCAGGCAGAGTCTCAAAGAGGGTATTGTATTCGGCGTTCGGCGTCGTGATCACAACTGTGCCGGGCCGCGCAAATTCGAACACGACACGCTCGAATGAAGCCAATCGTGGAGGATCCAGGTGCTCGATAACTTCGACTACTGCGGCGGCATCGAAGCCTTCAAGCCGTTTGTCTCGATAGATCAACGAACCCTGAAATAGGTTGAGCCGGCGGCGCTGCGTCTCAGGCATACGTTCGATGCGCAGTTTATCGGCCGCGCGTTCCAACGCGCGGTGCGATACGTCCATGGCGGCGATTTCATGAAATTGCTTCTCCCGCAGAAGCATTGCCGTCAGACGCCCTTCACCACACCCGAGATCGAGGACGCGATTTGCGCCAACTTCGGTCATCGTCGTCAGCACGGCGACAAGGCGCTGCTCATGCAGGTTTAAGCGCCGCTCGACCGTCTGTTCCTCATCGGTTATCGAAGTGTCTGTCTCATCCTCTTGTTGAGCATCATCTTGCTCAAGCCTGGCAATTGCATCGCGCATCAACGATCGCTTGTGCCGCAAATACCGGCGCACGATTGTGTCTCGTTCGGGGTGTGATCCCAGCCAGCCTTCCCCATGGCGCAAGAGCTTTTCCACCTCTTCATCGCCTATGTAATAATGCTTGGCCCCATCCAGAGTCGGAATGAGGACATAGATATGCGAGAGGAGATCGTGGAGAGTGACCGTTCCCGATATCGTCGCGTCGCAGTATGGGCTTGCGCCCCATGCGGGAAAATGCTCGTCGAGAGGGCGGTTTGTAAGCGCCACTGTATAACCCAACGGCTCAAAGAGACGGTTGACGATATCCACGCCGCCGCGGCAGGGCAGGGCGTGAATGGTAGCCGTCAATGGAAGCGGCAAATCGACAAGTTCAGGCCGTTCCTTGCATCGCCCCGCCAGTGCTGTGCCGAAAATGCTGGAGATCGCCACCGACATAAACGATGTTGCCGCGTACGGACGATCGTTTACATACTGCTCCAGCGGACCGCTATCGGGACTTCCCGTCTTGCCGCGCACCAGATCGATCGGATCGACGTCGAGAAGCAAAGCCGCCTCGCAGCGCTCATCTGAGGCTTCCGGATAGAAAACGTGGGCCTTGCCGAACGAAAGGTTGAATGTCTGCAGACGGCTTGGATTCTTGTGAAGAAGGTAACCAAGGTCTGTCGCCGGCTGGTGTGTAGTGGAAATAGTAAGTAACATCGTTGTGGTTTGTCTCGAAGGCGCGAGGATAGAGTCAACTCATAGGCCGGGCCATTGTCCGTAAACAGCCAGGCAGCCGCCCCCTCAATTCAAGGTCGATTAAGAGTGTGCATTTGCTAAACGACAATGGCGATTTTCTCATTAGTTAGCAAATACTGCGATATGATGGCTTATACATTTTGGAGATCCCAGACGCAGGCGACGCCATCTTTGCTGGCGGTCAGGACATGGGTGTTATCCGGGGAAAAGATGGCCTTCGTTACATCGTCGATATGGCCATCAAGAGAAAACAGCTTTTCACCGGTTTGCGCATCAAATATCGGAACCGTGGGGCTGTAGCCGCAGGCAAGGAACAGTTTGCCGTTTGGCGAGAAGGCGACCCAGGTCACAATCCCCCGGCCATATTCACTCATCGGATTTATGTCGCCATAAACTGTAAATAACTTTTCACCGGTTTTAACGTCCCACATATCGGCATTGTTCTTGACGCAGCCTGTGAGAATGCGCTTGCAATCCGGCGAGAACTCAGCCCAGACAAAATCGTCCGGTCCGGTGAGGGTGCATATGTCGTTGCCTCCCTGGCAGTCGTATAGCCGGCATGTCTCGTCCCAGCTTGTCGTGTAGATCGTAGCATTGTCGCTTGCGCATCCGGTGCGTATTACCGGCCGGGTATGCCCTGCCAGGGTGAACATGGCTCGGCCGTGCCGGGTGTCCCAGGCGATCGCCGTGTTGTCGGGCGTGCCCAGAATAACCAGTGCGCCATCCGGCATGAAACATCCTGCGTTGACCGGGTTGAGGTACTGAGACAGCGTAGCGCGCAGCTGACCGGTGAAGGAATCCCAGAGTTGGCCACCAGTTACGATGCAGTTATTATCCGGCGAAAAGGCCGCTGTAATGTTGTCTTTCTTCGGTCCGCTGATCGTAAACTGCAGCCGGCCGTCGGAGGCGTCGTAGACGCGCGCGATTTCATCCCAGCTTGCGGTCAGGATGCGCGCGCCGTCGGGTGAGAAGGAAGCCTGCTCTACGGTCTCGCCGTTTTCGGAGATCACATAGATTTCGGCGCCGTCGACCGCATTCCAGAGACGCGCCGTGCCGTCCACGCCCGCTGTGAGGATGCGCGATCCGTCAGGAGAATATGCCACTGAACGCACGTGTTTCCTGTGACCGGTCAGCTTGAACTCGGGAGATACGATTTTGTAGGACTGCTCCTGCTTTGTGTAGAGGTCTTCGATATCCGACAGGCAAACCGTACCGTCGTCGCTGATGCTCAGTATCCTCTTTCCATCGGGGGAGAAACTTGCCCGGCGAACAGCCTTCTGGTGCCCAGTAAGCGTAAAGAGCTTCTTGCCGGCACGAGAATCCCAGACAGGAACAGTCAGGCCACTTCCGGCAGCCAGGAAGAGCGAGCCATCGGGAGAACAGCCGACATCGTTGGCCGAATCGAACTCGCCGCCATATTTCGGGTTTGGGTCACCGAGACGCTCCAGCAGCTTCGTTCCGGTCTCCGTGTCCCATACGTTGATCCCGTTAAAGCTGTTGCCGGTGACAATGCGGCTGCTGTCCGGAAAGAATGCCGCGGCCTGAAAACGCACCGGTTCATTGTCGTCCGGGATATAAAACCACGAAATCTTGTTCCCGTCGGAGGCGTCCCATACCATTGTGGATTCGCCGCCACAGGTGAGAATACGTTTGCCGTTCGGCGAAAAGCGCAAGAGCGTGATACTGCCACCATGCCCATCAAGCTTAAAGAAGACTTCGCCGGTCTCGGGATCGCAAATATTGGCATATCCTTTATCGGTTATCACGCCAAGCGTCCTGCCATCGGGCGAGAACGATGCGCCGTTCGCTCCGGCGATACTCCCGGCCATCACATAAAGCCTTTTGCCGGTTTGAGCGTCCCAGATTACACAGCGATGCTGATGGTAGGGATTGGGAGCGGCGGTCAGAATGCGCAAGCCGTCAGGGGAATAGATAGCGTTTGCAAAGGAGGTTTTCGTATAAGGATCTTCGGCCTTATCCGCGAAGGTGAGGATCGGATCGCCGTCCGCCACATTCAAGACGCGAGCCGTTCCATCCACGCAGGAGACCAGGATGCGGGTTCCATCGGGAGAGAAAACTGCAGAGTTGGAGCCCGGCAGCTGATGCTTCCAGGAGATTATCTCATCTCCGGTTGCGGCATCCCATAATGTGGGACCGCTGTCTTCGCTGGCTGTGAGCAATTTGGAGCCGTCGGGGGAGAGGGCCGCCAGCGTCGCGGCGACGGCCCTGTGTGACTGCAGTTTGATCATCGTTCCCTCACTATTAAGTGCCGGCAGCCATCGGCTCTCTCAGTTCGTTGTTGTCCCGCGCGGCCTTCTGTGTGAGCGCCGTCAATCCCGACTCGGTGAGAGGCGTATGGCTTTCCCGCCCGCTGACCTTTTCCGTGCCGATGCCGCCGGGCGCAGGCAGCGCGGCTCCGGCGATCTGAAGCGCCGTGGCTGCAAGATTTGGCGCAAGGCCGTATAACTTCGCAGCAACCTTCATGGGCAGCGAGAGAACTACCTCGGCGTCACCATGCCGGCAGGCGTTCACGATCTGCCGGGCTGCGGCGTCGGCGCTCATCGAGAGCACAGGCAGGGAATCGCTCAATGTAAACCAGGCGTACTCCTTGGTGTTCTGCCCCTTGAATTGCGCATTTTCCGGACTTCCCGTGCGCATGAGGCCAGGGCAAACTGTCGTTACCACAATACCTTTGGGCAAGAGTTCAGCTCTCAGCGCCTCCGAAAGGCCAACGAGCGCAAATTTGCTGGCAGAGTAGGGCGCCAGATGCGGCACCGGAATCTTACCGCCGATAGAAGATATATTGACGATCCTGCCGTCATTGCGGCTTCGCATCTGCGGCAGCACGGCCAGGGATGTATAAAGCGGCCCCCAGAAGTGCGTGTTCATGGCGTCGCGATAGTCTTCGAGGGTCATCTCCGATGCAGGCCCCACTTCGATAACGCCTGCATTGTTAATCAGGACATCCACTCTGCCGAACTTGCTGTCGACGGCTGTAAGTAAATCCTGCACCTGAGCCTGATCGCGGACATCACACACATGTGTAAAGAGGTCAATACCCTCTTTCGCAAGTATTACGGCTGCGGATTGAAGCTCCACAGCATCGCGCGCGCAAGTTGCCACCTTTGCTCCTGTACGAGCAAACTCCCGGCAAAGGAGCAAACCAAGTCCCCGTGAGCCACCGGTAACGAGAACAACCTTATCGCGCAAATCATATCGACGGAATGCGCGCCATGCGGCTCTCGCTCCAATAGCTCCCGCGAGGCCTGCGCAAACAGCCAACGCCATTTTATTCTTCATTGCCTTCCATAGCCTTTCCAATACACAGCAGGTTATAACCTGTGTGTTGTATATTGCCCCGGAAGCGCGATTGCCAACCCTTCATAGACTCAGAGGCGGCATGCAGGAAGGTTGGCGGTACTCGCCGAAGAAGTAAGCATCTCAATTTATGTGGGACGTGAAACGGGGAACTTCATGCAATACCACGTCCGTGGCGGCGATGGAAAACAGTACGGACCGATCGATGTTGAAACACTGCGGCGATGGGCCGATGAAGGCCGCATATTGCCGGATACACAGGTCCGCGACGATGCTACCGGGTTCGTGTCCACGGCATCGGAAATCCTTCAATCAAGTGGAGTGGTTCGGGCTTCAGGCATACCGACGAGACCGTGTCAAAATTGCGGGTACCAGTGCGATATCAACCAGACGCATTGTCCTAACTGCGGCTTATTCATGAGCGCCTCAGCTCCTCCTGTGGGTGTGCCAGGCAATGAAGCCGCCGCGCGTAAGATTCTGGGCATGAGCATAGCCGGTTGTATCGGCAGCTGCTTCGTTGCCACCCTTGTCGGCATTGTGGTAGCGGTCGTGGCCGGAGCCGCCATATTCAAGCTGCTAATGGATTTTCTGCAGGGGTGTGCCAAGGCCTTATAACAAGAACGCCCATCGAAAATGAAATCGATGGGCGTTCTGTTAATTTATTATTTGTATCTTATGCGCCGGCGGTATCGGGCTGTATACTGCCAATTGTCGCATCTTCTTTGATCAAAGAATGGTGGTCGCCTTCAATGAGAAACATCATTGTAACCATTGTTGACAGGAGGAGTATGACATCTCCCCATGTCTGATAGACGCCGCCGATATAGAAACCTGAGAACCTGAGCCATCCGAAATGCGCGGCGAGGTTGTCGTACCCCATATAGAGGTAAATAGGGCCGCTGAGCGCCCAAAAACCTGCAAACAGGACAAGTAAAGCACGAACGTCGCGCGACATCTGGACGTTCTCGGCTTTAGCGTTCTGCGACTCTCCATGCACAAAGTAGTGAAGCAATTCGCTTCCGCTCATACGATGAACGGGATAGAACTTTCGACAATGCTGTGCAAAAAACTCAAGGCATGCGATACCGAGGGCGCAAACTATCGATTTTCCAAGGATAGCGGAGTTCCATCCTACATGAACGCCGGCGCTTGTCAAAGCTGAGATCAGCCAGTTTCCTTCATGCTCGAAATGCGGTTGGGCAACATAAGTGCCCAGCAGGTCCGTCAATTGCCCTAAGACAAATATAACGCCCACCATCGGCAAAAACGCCGGGTGAGAAAGCACACTGCTTGTGCGCGGCAAGCTGCCAAGATCGGACTGGTCCGAGGCGGCGGAGTTCCTCGTGCCGTTATGGGTTCCTGTCACTTCCTATGGCTCCTTCCAAGGGGCTCGCTTTACTCTACGTTCATCCGCAGCTTACCGTTTCAGGCCTTGCTGAGTTCTCGCAGGTATTTCTCTGCTGTGTCTTCTACTGAGGAATACCCGCTATATACATACGACAAAACCGTTGCGCTAAAAGTTGCGTTCCGGAGCCGGCTTTTAAACGTAAAAAAGATCCATCGAGCAGGCACAAAGCTTCTTAGGAGGACACAAAGGGCACGATCTATATGTATATCTGATTTCATCCGTGATGGATAAATTGTGCGTTGGATATTGATAGCTAACAAGCAAACACAGAGTTCGGCAATTGCCGAACTCTGTGTTTGAAGGACAATAGCAGCGAGATTTAGCGGTTATCGATGCGGGGAAGTTTAACGCCGTTATGATGACAAACGATTGCGAGATATGCGAGGAATTCCTGTGGAAACTCAACATCGAATGTATCAAGACCATCGTGCCCTGTATAACGCACGCCGAAAGATCGTGGCCCTGCAAGGTTCAGTTTCGTGATTGATGAAAGCGTAATGGATGCTGACGTAGATCGGCCGGCAAAGTAAAGCCTGGTCCCCGTCAAAATCAGATGACCTTCATCGAGCACTCGCCGGCTGCCGACGGCCTCGCGAACAAGCGTGGCGGCCCGGAAGTGATGACAAACCTCGCCGGGCGCAAGAGATACGGGTGACGATATTGTGGGAAGCTGCTTCTTTGAGCGCAGCGAACGCGCAATGGCTTGAGCCTGCCGCTTATCGGCTTCGACATGAGGCGACCTAGTTTCGACCGGCGGCGCTTGTGCCGGCTTTCCGGTTGCGTCGAGGCCGAGCTGCGCATGATATGGCTTCAGCCTGTCAAGATAGGTTCTCGCTCCGACAAGCCAGATGACCAGGATTGCGGCTGCGGTGACTGCGCAGAATACGCGTGTCAGGACATCCGTGGTGAGGAGGATTGCCGTGGTGATGCAAATGACGGAAATGGTCACGACCAAAATGGTCGTTTGTCGCAAAAGCTGTATTCGTCCGCGCACGCGTTTCTTCTCGCTGTCGCTGATCGTCCCGCCGTTCCCGGCAGTTTTTTGATCGGGCTCATCGGCCTTGTGCCGGCGCGATGAACTGCCGTCTTGAGATTGCGATTTGTCGCCTGACGGCAATAGTCTTCCAGTGGGCATGGCCGTAGTTTACCGCACAAGTTCACATATCATGCTAAGAAACAGACCTTGAAGAGATAAGTCCCCAAGGTCCGCTTCCATCACGCCCACATTATCCCGCCTGGATTATGTCTGAACACCAGCGGTTAAAGTTGTCCGCATCGTCTTCTTCGGCTTCTTCAAGGGCGCTGTCTTGCAAAACGATGCGCGCGGCCGCCTGGACGGCCTCATTGTCGGCAGGAACCAGCCCGTGAGCCCACATTGACACCAGGACTCGGGCAGCCCGTCCATGACCGGGAACACAACCTTCCCTGACATTCTGGTACAGGCTCTCAACCATCTCTTCAGTGATACCCGGACACTCTTCTTGCAGCTCGCGAACTACGTATCTGTAGCTCTCATGCTGCTCGGAATCCGCGAGTGAGATCGATGCTGTTGTTTCAACTGCCATAAGGTATTCCCGGCATACACCGGGCCTCCATAGTATGCCGGCCAATTGGCCGGCACTTCCGTTACAAGATTCTCTCCCAAATCAAGCGAACGTATGTCAACCAGACATAATGTTATCAGTTTCGCGATCAGGCGCTCATCTTCTGGGCACGGTATGCGCGTGGGCTGAGCCCTGTATGCTGTTTGAAACGCAATGAGAAGTGCACCGGATCGAATCCTACTTCAAATGCAATCTGCGAGACACTTTTGGTGGTTCTTTCGAGTAATTGCGTGGCGCGCTGGAGCCGTTGGAGGTCGAGGTAATGCATGGGCGAGACGCCAACCTGTTGCCGGAACACATGAGCGAAGCGTGACGGCGACAGGGATACCGATTCCGCCATCGACGCGATGTCCATCTCTTGCGCCAGCTCTGTATTGATGAATTGCAGCACGGTAAGGATGCGCTCGTCCAAACGTGGTTGCTCGGACGCCAATATACTCTGGCAGCAGAGTAACAATCGTTCCAACGCGTTCATTGCGAGGTCCTGGCCGTACCGGCGACCAACGCCGGTTGCGTAGTTGTGCACCCGCCGGAAGCATGCCTTGACTTCACGCCAATCCCTGTCGTCAACAATGGGCATCCGCATTAGCCCAGGCGTGTGCTCTGGCCACGCAAGCCAGTCGTGCCAGTGCGCTCTCGGATGGAAGTGGGCCCAGATCAACTCCCACTCGTTTTCGCCGGGGAGCGCGCCGTAATCGTGCTTAGTCCGGGGCGGGATCATGACGAGATCGCGCGGCTCGGCCACGAGTTGTCCTGGCCCCGTTCCGAATCGTCCACGGCCCGACAGCGTTGCCGTGAGCAGCCAATCGTTCGTGCCGCGTGGACGTCTGGCGTAGTACCGCGGTTCCTGTACCATATAGTGCCCGGTTAAGAGATGCAGGTAGTGAGGCATGTCATAGCCGACAATATCCTGGTTCACGTCAATCCTGTTCGTCATTGCAGCAGTATCCATTAAGTAATCAGTGAGATTCGATATGGCCTGTTCTAAACGAACGCCCTATAATGGGGACGTATCGGCTGCGGAACTTACAGACACAAACCGCATTCAGGGGACGGCACCCCTGCCCGCCAGATAATCGATCAGGTCGTAGTCGCCGAGCTTCCCAAGGCATTATAGCCGCAACCAAAAATAGCGAAGGATGCCATGAGTAAGTACAGCCTGCGTCAGGTGATTGGAGCCGGGCGGAGAGTAAACAAGTTTTGCATTGCCAGTATCACAACACAGGAGATTCATTGATGAAGAAAACCCTACATGCGATTTCGGCCAAAGCTGCCATGGTAGCTCTGGTTGCCGGGGCGAGTTGGTCCATGGCAAGCCCCGCATCAGCCATTGGTTCCTGCGACGCCGACACTCTGTTCAACGGCTTCAACAACGCCTATCTGATCAACGGCAACTACTACCGGGACCACATCGGCGGCAGCACCATGGACTATGGCTGGACGGGAGCTTTTGACATCCAGGTTGCGGAGGATGCTTACGAACGCACCGGCAGCGCAACGCACAAGAATCTCGTCTACACTCTCTGTACTACCTTCCTGCAGATGTTCCCGCCCGGATACACATGGGACGGCTGGAACGACGATGTAGCATGGATAGGCATCGCGCTGGCTCGGGGCGCTTACCTCACCGCCGACGCAAACCTGCTCAACCAGGCTCGCACGTCCTGCTTCGATATGGTTTGGACGCGCGGCTGGGACACCCAGTACAACGGCGGTGGAATCTGGGAAGTGCAGCCCAACATGGCCACTCCTGGTCAACAGATCAGCAAAGCGCCTTTGTCTAACAACACCATGGTCAAACTAGCTTGCCTGATCTACATGAGCAACCACGATCAATGGTATCTGGACCGCGCCACTCAAATCTACAGCTGGTCGCGGAGCCACCTCTTCAACACGAGCACCGGCCAGGTCTATCCCTGGATCGACCGCAACAACGTGGTCGATACGAACCCGGGTGATGCGGATGTCTTACAACCAGGGCACGTTCGCCGATGCCGCCAATTACCTGTACCAGATCACCGGAAACGCCCAGTACTATAACGACGCTAAACTGGCAATCGACTATGTTAAGAACACGATGTATAACAACGGCGTGATCACGACCGGTCAAACGGGCGGTTGGTCGGACGAGTTCGCTCGTGGCATCGGCCACTTCTGCCGGGACAACCGTATGTGGGGCACATACTACAACTGGATGACGCTCAACGCGAACGCGATTATGAGCCGCCGCCGCGCTGACTATAACCTGACCTGGAACAAGTGGGACCAGCAGACTCCGGTCGACAATAACAGTTCTCCCCAACAATACACCAGCGCCACAGCGTGGCTGCAATACACCCCGGTGTCCATGCCCAACAATATCTGGGGCCGGCATGTTATCGTGGGCATGAATAACATGGCAATCGACTGTCTAGGCCTGACCGCCAACAACAGCATTGTTGGGCTATGGGGCCTGGGTCCCAGCCAGAACCAGATTTGGGACTTCAGTCAGAACTCCGATGGTTCCTGGAATATCGTCAACGAGGTCAGTTGGAAAGCTCTGAACGACCCTGGCGCTTCGACGGCTAACGGCACGAAGATGGTTCAGTGGAATGCGACCCGTGACAGCAACTCGCGGTGGTGGGTGGACGTTCAGTCTGACGGCGCCTATAAGATCTGGAATCAGGCGAGCGGTCTGGCGCTGGACAGCTCCAGCACCACCACGAACGGCCAGGCGCTTGTCCAATGGAGCTGGGTCTCCACCGCGCCTCAGCAGCGCTGGCGCATCCAATAGGAATAAAGAAGCCCCTCAATCCTTCGCAGTCGCCCCTCGGAAGGGTGTCTCCGGCCTGACTACGTCGGGGACGGGAGATTGCGGACCAGAATGTAGGCCAAAGTAAAGGTAAAGAAGGCTAATGTTGAGACATAAAAAGAAGAATTGGATCGCGGCGCTGGGAGCGGCTTGCACGCTGACGGCAGCGGCCGGATGGGCACAGGCTGCAGGCTTACGCCTGATGCCGATCGGCGACTCGATTACCGCCGGCTACCGAAGCTCCACCGGCGTCGGGTATCGCGGGCCGCTATGGCCTGAATTGATCAATCAGGGAAACGCCCTGGATTTTGTTGGCTCGCAACGCGGCGGCACGATGTTCGATCCCGATCACGAAGGATACTACGGCGACCGGATCGATCAAGTCGCCAGCTTGATCAGCGGGGAGCTGGCACTCTACCAACCGAACGTCGTTCTGCTGCATATCGGCACCAACGATCTTGGACAGAACTACCAGGTCTCCACCGCGCCCAATCGACTGGCATCCCTGATCGACCAGATCATCGCCGCCGATCCCGGCGTCACCATTCTCGTGGCGCAACTGATCTGCAATTCGGACACAAGCGTGCAGTCGCGCATCACCTCGTACAACAACCAGATCCCCGGGATCGTACAGGCGCGGGTGAATGCGGGCAAGCATGTCTACACGGTCAGCATGAGTTCGCTCAATTTAGGAGATTTGAGCGACGGCCTGCATCCCAATGACGGCGGCTATCAGAAAATGGCCGACAACTGGGACGCCGCAATTCAGCAGGTCATCGCCAATGGCTGGGTGGCGCCCATTAACTTTGCAGGGGTATATGAGATCCAGAGCGCATCCAGCGGCCAGGGGATAAATGTGAGCGGATGGTCTACTGCGAATGGCGCGCAAATCATCCAGTGGCCATACGGCGGCGGCTCGAACGAGTTGTGGAACTTCATCCCGACTAGCAACGGCTACTATCAGATCAAGAATGCATACAGCGCTCTGGATATGAACGTGACCGGCGCTTCGACGACTAACGGGGCGAAGATCGTGCGGTGGCAGTTCAGCTCCTTTAACAACGACCAGTGGCTTCCGGTGCGTCAGACGGACGGCTCATATGTCTTCTACAACCGAAACAGCGGTCTGGTTCTGGACAACCCCGGCGGAACGGCGCAGGGCGCGCAACTCGACCAGTGGGGAGCCAACGGCGGATCCAACCAAAGGTTCTGGGTGAGCGCGAAATAGCCTCCATAGGTACGCAAACCAGGACACCGACCTACGGGCAGCAATGCCCTGGTTTGCGTCGATGCCTTCAGGAATTACAGCAGTATCCTTTAAGTATTCAGTCAGATTCGATATGGCCTGTTTTAAGCGGACGTCGTATAATGGGATCGTATCGGCTGTGGGACTTATAGGCGGAAAGAGAAAGTTCAGTTTTGCAGTACGGTACATTGATATCAACTCCAATTATCGAAGACGGCATAACCACACATTTCGATGGTGGCGCCAGATTTCATTCGAAGGAGTTATTTTTGAATGTGGAGGTATTAATTATGCGGCCGTGTACAAAGCGGTCAGGGTTCACTCTTATTGAACTACTAGTTGTCATAGCAATAATAGCTATTCTTACGGCGATTCTTTTCCCGGTTTTCGCCAAAGTGCGCGAGAAAGCGCGACAGACAAGCTGCGCCAGCAATTTGAGGCAGCTCGGACTGGCGTTCATACAATACAGCGAGGACTACGACGAGTGGTATCCGGGCCGCAACATCTCCGCCACGGACACGACGATCAATTGGGCGCACGCGATCTACCCGTACGTCAAATCCGTGGGGGTGTACAAATGTCCCGACGCGCCGAAATCTCTGGATTCGTATGAGTATAACTGGACCATCACCAACTACACGTACACCGGCACCCAGTGCATCGGCGCTCCGATATCGGCCTTTACCTCCCCATCAAATACGTTCCTTCTGTTTGAAGGGCAGGGTGGTGTAACGCCCATGACCGAATGCGATCCCTCCACGGACCCTCTTGCGGGGGGCACAGGCAACAACGGCTGGGAGGTCGGATTGGACTGTTATGCGCCTTATCTGGTGGGCTTCTCCTGGCATGATAAAGCTTCCACCGAGAACTCGCCTATGAATCCGCTGCACTATCTGGCCGCCGATGGACACGGCAAATATCTCAACAATTCTGCCGTCTCCTTCAGTAACGGTGGTACGGCGATTCCCTATCTGGCGCCTGACGCCTTAGGATCCGGTGTTGCAATGACGACCCGTATTCAGTAATCGAAAGCGAGCAATCGAGAGAACGTATTTGCTTGCGGGAGGGAGTGGAGAACTTCCACTCCCTCTCACTATGTTGGAGAATAACCTATGAATTTTAGACTTCCTATCAATCGGAAGCGTGACCATGCCGCCAGCGGCATGGTCAGTCGTACTTTGCTCCTGCCCGCTCTTGCAATACTCCTTTGTGCCGGTTGTAACAGCAAGCCAGATTCCGCTCCGGTACCGCCTGGACCGCCGATGTCACCGGCTCAGGTTAACGCGGTGCGTGTCGACGGAATCAATAATGACTCGCGCCTAACTCCTTTGCAAAAACAGCAGGCAATTGAGCGCCTTCAAGGGCAATCTTCGTCAAATCCTCCAACCTCGCGTTGACAGCAGAAAAGGAGTGACTATGATTGCTCCCCGGGCTAAAACCAAAGGGTTTCCTTGCGTGATTTACTATGATAAAATTCAACGATCAACGTTCATTTAGACCGCTCTTCAACTTCGCCCTATTGGGCTCCTTCACTTTCGGCGCTCTTAGCCACGCCGCCCTGGCGGACGCCGGGCCTATCGTCATCGACGGCGCGTCGCTGGGCCGAACTTACGACGGCCTGGGCGCGCTCAGCGCCGGCGCAAGCTCGCGTCTGCTCATTGACTACCCAAAAGCGCAACGAGACGAGATTCTGGACTACCTGTTCAAGCCCAATTACGGCGCTTCGCTGCAAATCTGCAAGGTAGAAATCGGTGGGGATGTCAACTCCACAGACGGCTGTGAGCCTAGCCATATGCATACGGCTACAGACCAGAACTACCGCCGCGGCTATGAGTGGTGGCTGATGAAGGAAGCTAAGAAGCGCAATCCATCCATCAAGTTCTATGCTTTGGAATGGGGCGTGCCCAATTGGGTTAACCCGACCGGACACGATGTCTGGACGGATAACAACATCACCTACATTTTGAACTTTATCCGCCATGCGAAGTCCGACTACGGTTTGACGATTGATTACGTCGGCGGTTGGAACGAACGCGGAAACAACGCGGCCTGGTATATAAAATTTCGGAAGGCGTTGGACGAAGCCGGCTTCCAATCGACCAAGATTGTTGCCGATGACAGCTTCAACTGGGACGTTGCCAAAACTATGCAGCAGGACCCGGCCTTTACCCAGGCTGTGAACATCATCGGCGGCCACTACGTGGATGTTACTCCCAAGAACCTGGAAGCCCCCAATTGGAAAGCCCTTCACGCATCCGGCAAGCCGATTTGGAACAGCGAGATGGGTTCGGAGCCTTATGATAGCGGCGCGCCGAACCTGGCGCGAACGATCAATTGGGGCTACATTAACGACCGGATCGTCAGCAATACCAATTGGGCCACTGTCTGGTCGACCTTGCCCGGCTTTCCCTGCGCAAACGACGGCCTTATGCGGGCCGATCAGCCGTGGTCGGGCTATTACGTGGTCGGACAGAGCATCTGGACCTTCGCCCACACGTCCCAATTTGCCCAGTTGGGGTGGCAGTATCTGGATAACTCATGCGGCTTTTTCGATGGCCAGCCGGATCGAGGCAGCTACGTCGCCCTCAAATCGCCTTCAGGCGCAGATTACAGTGTCGTTATAGAAACGACCAACGCGACGCAACCCCGGAACGTAACTTTCCAGGTTCAGGGGGGCCTGCCCTTGAGGCAGACGCATATCTGGAAGACCGACTTGTCCTCGCAGAACCAGAACGATTGGTTCGTGAAGCAAAGCGATGCGCAGCCACATGCCGGCCAGTTCACGCTCACTCTCCAACCTCATTGCATCTACAGCCTGACGACCACGTCCAATCAAGCGAAGGGCCAAGCCAAGCGGCCGATCCCGCCGTCACGCAAATTAACGCTGCCTTACACCGACACGTTCGCCGCATATCAGGTCGGAGCTACGCCCCGGCTGCTCAGCGACATGCAGGGCTGTTTTGAGATTGCCCGCGCGCAGGGTGGCCGCCGGGGAGTGTGCTTGCGCCAGACCGCTGTGGGCGCGCCGGTCTTCTGGATCGCAGGGGGTACGCCATTCACCGTGGTTGGCAACCCGGAGTGGGATGATTACTCGGTTTTCAGCGATTTTCGACTGGAAGGATCAGGGTGGGTGGACCTGCTGGGGCGCGCAACGAGCCGGGACCAGGGCAGTTTTGCGGCCTATCACCTGCGGCTGGGGCACGATGGCGCCTGGTCGCTGATGTACATAGGCGATCGAGATAACAAAGTCTCGGAAACGCTGGCAAGCGGCGCGAAGGCAAGCCGCGGCGGTGAATGGCATAATCTGGCGATGAAGTTCAATGGTTCGCTCATCACCGCAAGCATTGACGGCGTTGTTGTCGCAAAGAATATCGTGAGCAATCGAACTGCAAGCGGCATGGTCGGATATCAAGTGGGGGGATGGCAGCCCGCTGAGTTTGCCAACTTGCAAGTACTGCCTCTGCCGGACGCCCCCTCGGCTCTGCGGGCAGTGGCGGTAGCAAGCAGTTTCGAGCCGTGGTACAAGCCGTCACTCGTGACAGACGACGATCCGGCGACCTTCTGGCACACACAATTCACTCCGGCGCAAGCGCCGCTGCCGCAATGGATCACCCTGGACCTGGGCGCAGCGCATACCGTCAACCGTCTGCGTTATCTACCGCGTCAGGACGGCAGTAATAACGGTACGATCACGAAATACAACATCTACACAAGCCTGGACGGGATAACCTTCGGCACACCGATTGCTTCCGGCGTCTGGACTGATGACGCCTCCCTCAAGGCGGTAGATCTACCTCCGGCGCAGACGCGCTATATCCGGCTGGAGGCAGTCGAAGCGTACGGCGGCTTTTGCAGCGCTGCCGAGGTGAAGGCATATGGCCCAAAATAGCAAGCCGATAGCACATATTTCACTGTTTTGCGGCTTGCTGCAGCAATGACGCGGCTCCCCATTTACGGCCTTCTCAATTCGCATTGCGGATGAGAGATATCCATTCTATGCCTCTGCCATACAAATAGCGGGTACGCTATTTGTATGGAGATGCGATATCGCGGCGTTGCGGTTAGCTATCCTCACAAGAACGACAAAAACTTTAAAGAAGCGTGAGCAACGACGTGCAAACATCCTCGAATGAAACGCCGGTGGGCGCCGACGCCCTGATCGCGCGGGATCCATATCTCGCGCCGCACCGCTCAAGTATTGAAAACCGCCTGGCAGCATTTCAGTCAACGGTGGATTCTTATGAAGGCGGTCTGCTGGGTTCTATCAGCCAGGGACACCATTATTTCGGCCTCAATCACGGCTCCAAGGACGGGAAACCAGGGCTCTGGTATCGTGAGTGGGCGCCGGCTGCCGAGGCTCTATCGCTGATCGGCGAGTTCAATGGATGGGACCGCCGCGCCAATCCGATGACACAGGATCAGTGGGGTGTCTGGCATTTGTTTTTGCCCGATGCGGAGTATGCCGGACGCCTGAAGCACGGCAGTCTCATTAAAGTTCATGTACTCGCGGCAAACGGCGATAAAGACCGCATTCCGGCCTATGCCCGCCGAGTCGTTCAAGATCCTGAGACACACCACTTCACGGCCCAGTACTGGAACCCGCCCACTGACTATGCGTGGCAGCATGACAACCCTAAACTCAAAGGCGCTCTAAGGATCTACGAGGCGCACGTGGGAATGGCCCAGGAAGAGGGGCGGGTAGGGAGCTTTGCGGAGTTCCGGGAATCGATCCTGCCGCGTATCGCAAAACTCGGATACAACGCCATCCAGCTCATGGCGATCCAGGAGCACCCATATTACGGCTCCTTCGGATACCACGTCGCGAATTTCTTTGCCGTATCGTCGCGCTTTGGCGAGCCCGAAGACCTGAAGGCGCTGGTTGACGAAGCGCATCGCCTTGGCATTATCGTCATCATGGATTTGATCCACTCGCATGCCGTGAAAAACCTCCATGAAGGCCTCGGTGAGTTCGATGGCACAGATCATCAGTATTTTCATGGCGGAGGGCGCGGCGACCATCCGGCTTGGGACTCGAAACTGTTCGATTACAGTAAATATGAAGTACAGCGCTTCCTGCTCTCCAACGTGAGGTTCTGGCTGGAAGATTTCCGCTTCGATGGCTACCGTTTTGACGGTGTCACAAGCATGCTATATCACGACCATGGTCTGGGACGGCCATTCAGCGGATACTCAGACTACTTCGGCGGCAATGTAGATCTCGATGCCGTTAACTACCTGATGCTGGCAAATGCCCTGGCTCACGAAGTGCGGCCGGACGCCATTACGATTGCGGAAGATGTAAGCGGTATGCCTGGAATGGCGCTTCCCGTCTCCATAGGCGGCTTGGGCTTCGACTATCGCCTGGCGATGGGAGTGCCCGATTACTGGATCAAGACACTCAAGGAAAGGCGCGATGAAGATTGGAACCTGGCTGAGTTATACCATGTGCTGCTGAACCGGCGTTTCGGCGAAAAGCATATTGCCTATGCTGAATCGCACGATCAGGCGCTGGTAGGCGACAAAACGCTCGCGTTTAGGTTAATGGACCAGGCGATGTACTGGGGCATGGGCGCCGGCATGCACAGCCTGGAAGTAGATCGCGGCGTTGCCCTTCACAAGATGATCCGTCTTATCACCTTCTCTCTTGCTGGCGAGGGTTATCTGAACTTCATGGGCAATGAGTTCGGCCATCCGGAATGGATCGACTTTCCTCGTGAGGGAAACGGGTTCTCTTACCACTTCGCGCGCAGGCAGTGGTCACTCGTGGATAATCCGGAGCTAAAGTACCGCGGGCTAAACGATTTCGATGCTGCATTGCAGCGCTTAGATCAGACCTTCGGCGTTGCGGACGATCCCTTCATTGAGCAATTGCTTCTGCATGAGGGAGATAAGGTAATCGCTTACCGGCGCGGCCCGCTCGTTTTCGTGTTCAACTTCGATCCCTCCCGCTCGTTCACCGGATATCGCATTCCCATGCCGGATCCGGCCGACTACGAAGTCGTATTGGATACCGATTGGCAGGAGTTCGAGGGCCATGGCCGCAATGCCAGAAATATGGTCTACCCGAAGCAGGAGTACGCAATGTACAGCCGCGACCAGAGCATCCAAATCTATCTGCCTGCCCGCACCGCGCTGGTGCTGGCGCCGGTACAACACTGATCATCCCTATCAAGATCAACAATTTGGGCCAGGCGCGATAAGCGTCTGGCCCAAATTGCCGCCGGAATCTACCTTCAGGTCGGACACTTCATGGAATAGGCTTTTGAAGAGTCGGCTCAACTCTCTTAAACCATTTGAGAGTTGAGCCTCCGCTGGCGCTAGTAAGAGCGGGCGAAAATCACCTGCTGATTGGTTGAGCGGCCCGACACAATACACAGGCCGGGCTCGGAGGGCTGATCGAAAGGGATGACGCGCACGGTTGCCTTCGTCTCTTCCTGAATGCGCTTCTCGTCCTCGCTGTCGCCGTCGAAGTAAGCGCGAACGAAACCGTTATCAACCTTTTCCTTGAGCTCTTCGTATGTCGCTGCGTCGAAAGTATGCTCCTCACGGAACTTCAGGGCGCGCTGATAGAGCGTTGTCTGGATCTCGTCGAGCAGAGCCAGGACCGTATCGGCGAGTCCTTCCTGTGGCACGAAGGATTTGCCTTCCTTACCGGGCCGATCGCGGCGAGCCAGAACGACGGTGCCTTTCTCGATATCCTTGGGACCGATCTCGATCCGGACAGGCACGCCCTTAACTTCCCACTCGTTGACCTTGTATCCGAACTGTTCGTTATCGCGGTCGTCAAGCTTAAAGCGGATCTTGCCTGCCCAGCCCGCGGTAAGGTCGCGGCAAGCTTGAAGCACCTTGGCCTTATCTTCGTCACTGCCGCGCATAATCGGCACGATGACAACCTGTACGGGCGCAAGCGCGGGAGGAAGCACAAGGCCATCGTCATCGCTGTGGCACATGATCAATGCGCCGATCAAGCGGGTGGAAACGCCCCAGGATGTCGTCCAGGCAAACTCTTCCGTGCCGCTTTCGCTCGCATACTTGATCTCGAACGCCTTGGCAAAGTTCTGGCCCAGATTGTGGCTCGTTCCCGCCTGTAGAGCCTTGCCGTCCTGCATCATCGCCTCGATAGCGTAAGTCCGCAGAGCGCCGGGAAACGTCTCGTTCTTGGTCTTAAGTCCGCGATGAACAGGAATCGCCATGACGTTCTCGACCATGTCGGCGTAGACTTCGGTGAGGACCTTCAGCGTCTCCTCCTCGGCCTGCTCTTCCGTGGCATGGGCCGTGTGGCCCTCCTGCCAGAGGAACTCGGCCGTGCGGAGGAAAGGTCGGGTGCGCATCTCCCACCGCATGACATTCGCCCACTGATTGATCAGCAGGGGAAGGTCGCGCCAGGAACGCACCCATCGGGCAAAGCTGACGCCGATGATGGTCTCCGATGTGGGACGGATCACCAGTGGCTCCTCAAGCTCCTTGCCGCCGCCGCGGGTTACTTCTGCAACCTCCGGCGCAAAGCCCTCCACATGATCGGCTTCCTTCATCAGGTAGCTCTTGGGGATCAGGAGGGGAAAGTATGCGTTCACATGGCCGGTGGCTTTAATTCGCGCATCCAGGGCGCTCACGATGAACTCCCAAATGGCGTAGCCATGCGGCTTTATGATCATACAGCCCCGAACGCCGGACGGCTCAGACATGCCGGCCTGTTCAACGATGTCCAGATACCACTGGGAATAATCCTTACTGCGCGCTGTAATGTTTTCTTTCGCCAAGACTATGCTCCTCTAAAGCTCTCTGTCGCTGCGACAAAATCGTTGTCGCGTAGCAACCCAGGGATAAGAGTATAGCACGCCGCCAAAGCCCCCGGCAGCGAGCAACCCCAATTCCACCCCTGGGCTTTCGTTCCTTGTCGATTGTTAGGGCTTGAGCGCTAAAGCGCAATCAGGATCTGTGCGTTTGCTTCTCGCCCCGTCCATGGAGCTAAAGCTCACGTCGGCACCAATTCAACAAACCGATCAGGCGTTGAGGAGCCGTCGATAACTCCATATCCAAGTGGGTGAGTGGGGTGCTTCCGGTAGGCGCTCTGCGCTCGCAAAAGAGGCATTATGAAATTTCGGCTGCCGACGATATCGCCGGCCAGCCGGATGTTGTGAGCGCGCGCAGCGGATGTGAGGTCATCAAACTTCGCTCGCTAGACCGATGCCGCTTTGCGATTCTGCGGTATGCAGTGCTTCGCGGTCGCGCCGTCCGCGACGACCAGACTCGTATCTGTGATAACAAACGAATCTTCATTGCCGGCGTCAGGATTCTTGGGGCAAGAAAAAACGGCTGCGTCCGCGAAGCGATAATCCACGATTGGAAATTACTCCACGCTGTCGCCAAGCGTCTTGACGAACTCCAGAACCTTCTCGGAGTGCTGATCGACTTTTACCTTTGGGAAGACCTTCGCGATATTTCCATCTTTATCGATGACAAATGTCGTTCGCTCGATTCCCATGTATGTCTTGCCGTAGTTCGTCCTCTCTTTCCACACGCCATACGCTTCGGCCACGGCATGGTCCGGATCGGCGAGAAGAGGGAAGGGCAGCGCGAACTTCTCGGCAAACTTGGCGTGCGATTTCGGGTCGTCGGGGCTGATCCCGAGAATGACACCGCCTACGGCCTCAAAATCCTGAAGCTGATCCCGGAATGAGCAGGCTTCCGTTGTGCATCCGGGCGTATCATCTTTGGGATAGAAATAGAGCACTACTGATTTGCCCCGGTAATCGGACAGGGCAATCTCATGTTCACCCTGACGGGTCACTGCGGGAACGCGAAACTCCGGGGCAGGGCTGCCGGCAACGATCTCAGTCATTCTATAATCTCCATTCAAAGGTCTGGCATCTTAGGACTCATTCAGCAATAAACGCTTCGCAAGAGCATGGCAGTCAGGCAAAATGCAGCAGTCGGGTCCGAAGGCACACCCTTGTGGCGACTGCCCTTGTTGCCATGAGGGCGCATTGAGAAGGCAATCCGCTCTCGAAAGAAGCCATAAATGCCGCGAGCGGCCTTGGCCATGGGCATAACGCTCATGTGCGATCAGGGCGTTCCCAAATCGGCTCCGAAATTTTGGCGCGATGATTTACATAGCGCGCCAGCACGAACAGGTAATCACTCAGGCGGTTGGCATACGTCACGGCAGCCGGATTGATCTCTATTGTCTCCGTGAGCGTCGTAAGCAACCTCTCTGCGCGGCGAGCGACAGCGCGCGCCTGGTGCAGATGCGCGCCTGACTCGGAACCGCCGGGGAGGATGAAATTGCGCAGGGGAGCCAATTCGGCCTCGTAAAGGTCTATGTCCTTTTCCAGCCGTACGACGTGCTCATCCGTTATTCTGGGCACAACATTGCCGCGCTCAAGTGGTGTCGCCAAATCCGCTCCGAGTTCCAGCAACTCGCCCTGAAGCCGAAGAATGGTGGATCGTAAGTCGTGTTCAGGCGCGAAGGTGGCCGCCAATCCCAGGACGGCATTGCATTCGTCGAAAGTGCCGTATGTCTCAACCCGTGCGTCGTCTTTTCGAACGCGCGCGCCGCCATACAGGCTGGTCTCGCCCTTATCGCCCGTTTTCGTGTAAATCTTCATATCGCGCTCTCCTGGACAGCTTTGTCCGCAGCAAAGAACCGCTGCACATCGTCGATGCGCCCTGTGCGCGGCGCAGGCGGCAAGGATCTCAGGATGCGTGAACCGTAGTTCTTACGCAGAAGGCGGGCATCGAGGAGCGCTACCACTCCGCGGTCCGAATGAGAGCGTATCAGCCGGCCAAATCCCTGTTTAAGACGTATTTCAGCCTGCGGCAGCGCGTACTCGCCGAACCAATCGCCGCCAGCCGCAGTAATCTTCTCGACACGAGCACGATGCAGCGGGCTGTCCGGCATTGCAAATGGAATGCGGTCGATGACGACAAGCCTCAGCAGATCTCCCGGGACATCGACGCCCTCCCAGAACGAAAACGTGCCGAACAAGACGCCGTTATCCACCGCCTTGTAAGCTTCGACAAGGCGGGCATTGGGCATTTCGCCTTGCTTGAAGAGCGGGTAGGGAAGGTGAAGTTCCAAAAACCGCTCATAGGCAGCCGTCATGGCCCGGTGAGATGTAAAGAGCAAGAATGCGCCGCCGTTGGAAGCCGCTACAAGCAGTTGAAGCTGCTCAAAGACCGCCTCACCGAAGGACGCGTCATCATTCGGCAGTGGCATGGTTGGCGGGACATAAAGAAGACATTGAGACTTGTAATCGAATGTGGATCCGACAATGGTCTCCGTCACCGTGAAGTCGTCGGGAGCAATACCAAGGCGTTCCCTGAGATACTTGAAACCGCCATCAGTTGCCAATGTTGCAGATACCAGGGCTGCTCCCACGGTTCGACCGGTGGCCCATATAGAGCCGCCAAGCAATGGTCCTAGCGATACGGGTGTCCAGTTCAATGTGACGCTCGGTCCGCGTCTTCCACCACGGGATAGAGAGCCCCACCGCAGGAAGTTCTCCTGGTTGCCGCCGATAACCAGCTGTATCTCTTCTTTGGCGCGCGTAAACTGCCGGCGAATGCCGTCCACCCGGTCTTTCAGACCGTCGTCGTCACTCAAGTTCAGCTTGAGCAGGCCTGTGCTGATCGTGTCGGCAAGGTTCGAGATGTTTGCCACATGCAGTTTGGCCTCCTGCATCGGCTCTGCGCCCTGGAGGATATCGTCAAGCAGGAAGTCCTGCTTCGACGTCGCTCCAAACGGGGCAAAGAGCGCCTGATTTGCCGCTTCGAGCGCCCGCATCCTGTCCCGATCCAGCTCGATCGTCCTGCCGACCCTGCGAAGGCGCTCAAGGATCTGCGGAATGCGCGATGAAGAGAACGCAACCCCGAAAGCCGCGGCGGCAGCCGTTTCAAGATGATGAGCTTCATCGAATACGACGAAACTATAGTCAGGAAGGAGAGTGCCGCCGAACTCGCCGCGCTGCCGCATCGCCAGGTCATGGAAGAAGAGCGCATGGTTTACGACGATGATGCTGGCATCGTTCGCATTGCGCCGCGCCCCATAGTAGAAGCAATTTTCGTAGTACCGGCATTCATTGGCGCGGCAAGTGTCGACATTCGCCCGAATATCTTGCCAGCCCGGGTAGTTGAAATCCAGCTCGGCCATGTCGCCGGTACTGCTTGTGCGGGACCATTCGTTGATCTGCGCAAACTGCGAATCGCCGATCGTCCAGATATCCCCGCGAGCCACATCCAGATCCTGCAGGCAAAGGTAGTTGCCGCGGCCCTTCATCAGGACAGCGTCCACCTCAGCCTTCATGATCGTCTGCATTAGTGGCAGATCCTTCTCCAGTAGCTGTCCCTGGAGCGCCAGTGTGTGCGTCGAGATAATGACCTTGCGATCAGGGCGGGCGTATTGCAGTGCGGGAATGAGGTACGCAAATGTTTTGCCGACGCCTGTTGCCGCCTCAATCAGGGAAATGCCGCCCGGCGTCGTGATCGAGTTGGCGACAGCCTGCGCAACGGTAGCCTGCTGCGGCCTTGCCTGGTAGCCCGGCAGAGCGCGGGCAAGCACGCCGTCGGTGGAGAAGTATCTTTGAAGTTTCGAGCTCATGGAGTGCGGTGGGATCTCACTGTTTTTCGGAATAAGCGGCGCGCTGTTGCCTATGATTGTACCTGTGCGCCGCGCGTAACGGATGTTCGTAGCGTGGCAGATATGCTGAGTGTTTTTATAAAAAGAATCGAAATTGGACGCTGGAGATGTTTAAGGATTCGACGGTTGGGATAAAAACAAGGCGAACGAACACGGTCTCACCGTGGTGCGATTTAGCTGGCAATAACCCAGCAAAAATGTTAACAGCTGACTATAAGGAGATTTCAAAATGGTCACCAAAAATGTATGGCTCACAGGATGTGTCGCCGCCGCTCTCGCCGTAACGACAGGCGCTGCTTTTGCAGACTCGTCGGACTCTTCGACACCCATGATCCCTGCCTCTTCGTATGCCCTGCTCGGCAACCAGACTTTTAACGGCATCGATCTGAACCAGGCCAAGGCCGAAGGATTTAGCGACGGCCAGATCGCGACCATAGCAAAGCTTGCCGCAAAGAGCGGCATGACCTTCGCCGAAGTTAAGGATCGCGTCCAGAATGGAGCATCGTTCGGCATTTTGGCCAGCGAGAACAATCTCCGCCTCAAGGATGTCTGGCACAATGATGACTATCGGGAGAAGATCGAACAGTATAAGCTCGCCTGGGCCGCTACCGGCCGCGATGCCCTGAAGCAGAAGGTAATGGGAAGCCAGGAAACCTACCATGCGCCGTCAACATGGTCTGCTCCGACGCCGGTGACACCAGCGCCGATGACCACCACGCCGGCTACACCCGCTCCGGCAATGCCGGACACCAATACGACACCTGCCCCCGCAGCTCCGTAGTGGTAGATTAGCTTAAGCTCTATTGAAGGCCGCGCGCAACCAATGCGCACGGCCTTCGCTTATTTCGCCGGTTGCCGGAATCGCTTCCATTGAAGCCCATTGCCAGGAGAGCGCGAACGTGAGAAAGAGCGCTGCCGCAACCGCGCCGGCATCGTTAAACAGAAGCGTCAACGCTGTTGTCATAAGAATGGATGCCCTCAGTGCCCCTGTCGCTTCCTTACGCCGGTCATACAGGGCAGATGCCAGTCCAAGCCATACGGGCAAAGCCCACGCGCTATGCCACAGCAATCGCAGCTCCACAGCCAACTTGCGGGAAGCAATACTCCAAACTTCGGACCAGCCTGAACTGAGCACTCTCTGCAATGAAAACCCGAGATGGGCTTCTCCCGCTCCTGATTTCATTTGAACGAACGCAAATAGCAAAGTCGCCAGGATGCCGAGCACGGGAATGATCGCAACGCGTTTAGCTGACCAGCGTCCACCGAGCGCAGTGTAAAGATAGGCCGCAGCCATACCCGTTGTCACCGCGATCCCACCGGCCTTAGCGCCCGCTGTGCCCATAAAAACAAGAACGCTGAAGGTAAGAAGAGCAAAGCCAACGCGTCCCGCACGGCCTCCACGTCTCCAAAAGCTGTCCAGAACTACTAGAGCGGCAGCCAGATATACGCCCATTACCTCATTGCCGATGCCGTAGTATCTTGCGCCCTCGATTGGCGAATATCCAAGCGCCGAGCGCTGCATAAGCGCACAACCAGTGCTCCCATCCGCTGTGACGATAATTAAAACGGCAACGGCGATTGCCATTAAGGTTTGGCGGGGGCTAAACCGCCAGGCTAAGAGATATGCCAGCGACAGACAAATCGGAAGCGCCAGACTAAGCTGAAGGACGGAGTGCGACACAAGAAGCGCCAGCATGGCAGATGCAGGAAGAACAGAGGCCGTTCCGGCCCGAAAAATGCTGAAATACATCACAGCAAGCCATATGCCGCAATATATGGCAAAGTAAGGAAGAGCCTGCATTACCGAACGCTGTCGCGCTGCATCTGATGAGATTGCCGATAATATCTGCGATCCGTCTTGTTCCGGCTGGATTGCGATGGACTGTGATCGTCCGAATGCTTCTGTCTGCAATCCTGTTCCGAACCATGCTGCAATCGTCGGCGCGATGTCCGTATTGCAGATCAGGCCGGGGCGGCGCGTCGAGTATGAGTACAGCAATCCGGCAGGTATATTCGGTCCGATCAGAGCGACAGGAGTCAATCGGCGGTCCCGGCGGTAGTCGGCATCGGAGGCATATGGCGAAATCAGTAATACGTCAAACTCGTTTTTGCCTGAAATATTCGACACATTTGCAAGATATTGGTCAGCCGAGGACAAATCAGGGCCTA